>ENA-ORNQ01000874-ORNQ01000874.1-human-gut-metagenome-genome-assembly--contig:-NODE-874-length-26700-cov-7.986639_pt1 | contig 26700 bp, 30 predicted proteins | sample MGYA00242116_ERZ509024 | MGnify/ENA primary metagenome ERZ509024 (study PRJEB26280, sample SAMEA2338697) | human gut metagenome | biome: human gut; feature: human-associated habitat; material: faeces...
GCAACTTTTAACGTACCTGCAACATTCGCAGCCAATACATAGCTGCGGACTTTCAGGCGGCAGAACATAGACCATTTTGCCCCAAAAGGTTCATGGTTTTCCACCTCAACCGCCGATTGTTCCGCTGCGATAGTATAGCATTCTTTATACAGATAGTATTCTCTATCGTATAGAAGATCAGGCACGGGAGGATGTATCACCCGCAAGAACATGGCGGTACATTTTCTCCACCGGAGGGCTCATATTGACCGGCAGCAGGCGGATCTCGGGATGCTCATGCTGAAAGACAACAAAAAGCTGGTGGGCAAAGCCCTGCCCCATCCATTCAAGGCCGTCAAAATCCAGCGTGACCTCCTCAAAGCGATCCATGCGGTTGCAGAGGCGCTTTGCCTGCGAGCGAGACACCGGTGAGCTATCATAAATGTTCTTCAGCGGGATGGTTGTTTTCGTAAAGCCGCTGTCCGAATCAGCGTACCGGTCAAAAATTTCGGAAGTCTCCTTGTTGGAGGAGTTGGAAAGGCTCATATATACGCTCGTTCCGGGAACCGAGAATTCTTCCAGGTCGGCAAGGACGCTTTCCTCGTATTTGTCGATGCAAAAGACCTTGCCGTCCGACAGGATGATAAAGTCATCCATCATGCGGGAAGAGAAGAAAATTCCCTCGCCGGAATGGTTGGCGGAGTCCGTTGTCAGCTTTCCCTTGAAGAGTTCGCATATGGCTTCCTCTGCTGTGGGGAAACCGAAGTGCTCCTGCAGTTTATGGAAGATTCCCACGCCGTTGTCGGAAATGATGACTGCGGTGTTGACTGGATCACGGTCGACCCGGATATGCACCTCCGAAGCGAGCGAATGATCCATGACATTGTTGATCATTTCTGTGAAGGCATAGGCCCAAATGCCCTGCACATTTTTGGGCTCATCCTGAATGATCGGTGCGAGGTATTTCTGATAGGCGTACAGGTCGGAATCCAGATCGCCCTTGCTGCGCTCCAGACAGAATTTATATTGTTTGCGCACAAGCTCATACTGTCCGCGTTTAACGCGGCGAATGACGCCCTGCTCGATCAGCTCGGTGATGTAACTGTGTACGGTGTTCTGGTTGATGTCCATCGTTTCGGACACGGTTTTGGTAACACGGGGATCCTGCTGCGATATCTTTTCCAGGATATAGCGCAGGACAGCCTGCTTCTTTTTCTCCGTAAACTTCATACGATCGCATCCTTTCGTGGGAAAGTATAAAGAATTCTGCCCAGTTTGTCAATTGTTATTCGTTTTAAAGAAAAAGTTATTCGTTTTAACGCCACTTAAAACGAATAACTCAAAACAATATGGCCTTAAAGCATGAAAAGGAGCATCCGATGAAACCTACACGCCGTATGGCGTCAATACGCGCCGGCTGTTGGTGCAGGGGTACCGCGTTCCCTATGAGCCGGAAACCGTTTCGGCTAAGATCACAGAGTCAGCCGGAGAAAATAGCAGAGTTTCCGGCTGGCAGCAGCAGTATTTCGCCGGCGTATATTACGGCGTCATTCTGGCTGACACCGTTGTCCGTGTATGGGGCATTGTACGGGAGACACGCCGGGGGGCAGTATCCGGTGCCGCCATCGGCATTTCTGAGGGACGGGAGCATCGTTCTTTTGGAGCAGATCACGACGATGATAAGCGCCAATGCCGGCAGCATCTCGGATCATTTGATGCCCGGCAGATGGATGCCATTCGCCGCTGCATCGAGATCAGCATCGGGCAGGCTATTCCGAAAAGAGAAAACTTGCCTTAGAAAAGCTATCTATAAAAATTCGTCGGGAAAGTAAAACGAATTAAGGCAGAACAAGAGGCTGCGGCCGGTAAGAGCGAATTATATAGGAAGAGATTATCTCGATAAATTGCGAGGAAGTAGGTTCAGCTTCCAATGGATAACCCGCCATCTGACAGAGCAGATCGGGATTGACAGACCATGCGCGGGAAACGGCGGTGCGGATGTTTCTTTCGACGGCTGTCCAATTGCATTCAAAGTGCTCGGCAGTTTCCATGTAGATTTCTTTTGTGATCGCCTCAAGGCGAGATTCATCCTGGATGGCCAGGCAGATAGCATACTCGGTGTGTTTAAAGCCTTTGTAGCATCTTGTAATGCCAAGAGATCGCAGGATGTCCTGTACAGCTGTCATTGGTATATTCTCCTAAATCTAAAGATTTAAGAAGATGATAGAACCGATAACAGATAAATCGGTCTTTATCGCCGCTTTTCGTCATTTTTCGACATATTCTCTTCTTATCTGCCGAAAGAAACAACAGACTCTTGTTTTTCCAAGTCATCAAAAATGCAATCTGTAAGGAGACGAAAATGGGCTTTAGCGATGTTTTGACAAACGGCTTGCAAGGGGCTTTAAATGTAATTTCCTGCTGCGGCAAACAAAAAATCAGAGCAAAGCGAACCTTGCTCTGACTGGCGGAGATGGAGGGATTTGAACCCCCGCGCCGGTTTTCTACGCCGACCTCCCGGTTTTCAAGACTTTTCGGTTAAATAGACTTGGGTGGATTTGGGTGGAAAATGGTTCCCTGTTTTGGAAGGCTAAAAGTAGCTGGAATGCCTTTATTTTTCAGAAGAAATTTGCCTCAACCCCTTACACGGCAAGGAAAATCGAACTCACGGCCACGAGAGCGAAAAAACGCTTCAATCAGGAGAGAAATGAGAGATTTAGGAGAGAAAAAGCGAGATTTTGGGAAATTGGAGAGAAAATGGAGAGAAATTCGCCCCTTGATTTTAGCCCCAAAATGAACCCTTTAACAAGAGAATCAATGATACATTTTCTTCTGCTGTTGGCGAAAAAAGCAGAGGTGTATCACATGAAAACAAACCATTATTATTCTGATCTCTTACGACAGTATCCTGAACACATGACAAAGGAGCAGATGTATCAAGTATGCCATGTCAGCAAAAAGACCTGTTTGTTTCTGCTGCAAAGCGGCCTTGTCCCCTGCCTTGACAGCGGCAAGAAAACCCGGCGATTTAAGATTGAGACAGTCAATGTGATCCATTATTTAGAGGATCGTGAGCTGCACCCCGACCGGTACAAGCCACCGGACGGATTTTATAAGCGGAAGCGAGTGAAAGGAAAATCTCGAAGGAAAAGACGCCGCAAGCCGGGAACGGGCACTCCCTCACCCTCGGTTGCTGCCGTTGATCCACATATCATGCGTGAATTCTACAAAGTGGAATTGGAGATTTACCCGGATGATGTATTAACCACCAATCAGATCTCTGAATTTACAGGTTACAGTCATTCCTCGGTTGTGCGGTGGTGCAATAAGCAGTATCTTCAAAACTTTTACATAAAACACCGCTTTTATGTCCCGAAGGAATACCTGCTTGATTTCTTCACGAGCAGGCACTTCATTAACATATCTGTGAAGTCCGAACTTCATAAGGAAAGGAATCAACAGCTGATCCAATATCAAGCAGAATCGCGTTCTGCAATGGTCAGCACTCCACAGCCAAGCGAGAAAAGGACGAAGAAAAAAGTATATATTAAAAACCTGGGGAGCTAATAGCCTTCAGCGCCCCTGGTTCATGTGTCTGCGAATTGTTGTGGGTCAACGTCTTTGATCGTTTCAAAGACTGCTTACATATTTTTAATGCGTCGTTGTGATAAGATATTGATTTTTTCTTATCATCATGTTATGCTTAATACACTACGGAAAATCGAGGTGATTCATATCAGCTATTCTCTGTCTTCCGCGGATTACAAAAAGGCTGAGAATTTCATTAAAAGAATACGGCCTTTGTTGAGTACCGGAGATATTCAAATTGAGTCAACAGAAAAGAACAAGTTTTTTGATCGAAAATTCTCGCTGACCGATCAAAAGAAGCGTGAACTTCTCAAATCTCTAACAGCAGACAATTGTTACCAAATAGAGCCCAATAACAACCCCCGATACAAAACGGATGAGGTATATAAATTCTTCAAAGAAGTTGATTTACCTGTATTTGGAGAACTAGAAGCAACAACCCTTTACCTGAAGATGTATATCAGAGAATCAAAAACATATGATATAGTAATTGTAATTTCATTTCATGAGGAGGGTATGCACGATTAACTAACAAGTGAAACGAAGGGAGTACAAAAAAGCATGAGCGGAAATAATATCACCTTTTGCATTAATTGCGGCGAAAAAACAGAATATATAGTAAAATCTCAGCGCGTTGATATGTCGGTTCGTGGAATCGAGTTCAGTTACGTTGAGCATACAGCTTACTGTAGTGTTTGCGGCGAAGAAGTATACGTCCCCGAAATTAATGATCTAAACGTTGCTTCTCGCGAAGAGGCATATAGGAAAGCTGCAAAACTTATTACAATCCCTGAAATCAATCAGCTTATGAGAAAATATAACATTGGTGCCGGACCTCTTGCCAAAGTAATGGGATTTGGGGAAGTAACGATTAATCGATACATCGGAGGGCAGCTTCCTTCCAAGGAACATTCAGCGCAGCTGCTTGAGGTGCTATCTTCCCATAAGGCTATGGAAAAACGCCTTGAGGCTAATAAACATATTATCACTCCTATAGCGTATGCCAAATGCCGCGAGGCCATCAATCAGCTCAATGTTTTGTATGGTCAGAAAAAAATTGAATTAGTGGCCAGATATATACTCAATAAGGCCGTAGAGATTACGCCACTTGCTTTGCAGAAACTGCTGTATTTTTCTCAGGCATTCTTCAACGCCCTCTATCACGAGCCTCTTTTTCTTGATGATTGTCAAGCTTGGGCACATGGCCCTGTTTATCCTGACATCTATTATCAATATAAAGAATTTGGTTATAATCCGATAGAAAAAGCGCTTCCAGAAGATGATAGTGATTTTACCGAGCTTACTACTAAGGAATTAAATTTTCTAGATGCCATTGTTGATATCTTTGGAATGTATTCAGGGCAGACGCTGAGTAGGATTACCCATAGTGAACGGCCTTGGATTGAAGCTCGAGGTTCTCTCTTCCCATCGGACCGAAGTGTTACGGTCATCAGCCGCGACTCCATTGACTCTTATTTCATACGCGTTGTTGAGAAGTATCAGATTATCAATCCATGTGATATAACACTCTACTGCTCTGATATGATCGCCAACCTTAGTTAATATTTTTTGCGCCCATCTATGTGATGGGCGCTTTTCTTTAATCTCTAAGAAAGCCGACAAAAGTCATAATCTCATAATGTTGACGAGCTATGTGTCTGCTCCTGATCAACGAGGACCATTTGGTATAATTTCGTTTTCTCATAAATCGCATTTTTCAGATGCTTCTCGCCCTTGCAAGGATCACAAAAACGAAAAGAAGGCTAAGAAATAATGTATTAAATGCCGGAGTTGATGTGAACGGTTTTCGCCCTGTCACATTCGATGAGCTCGTAGAGAACACCCGGAAGTTCAAGGCGTTACACGCTACGCGGGGAAAGCCAGTATAATTTGACCGACACGGTACAAGTTGCAGGGCAAGTTACAGGGCAAGTCACGGTGCAAGATATACTCAGCTATTGCATGACACAGGGTCAAGAACACATCAGAGCTACTGCAGCCGAAGTACCGCGTGGAAACATTTATGCTCTATGTAACGATTCGGAATACAAAGCTGATATGAACTTAGGGGGTACCCCCCCCAAGTTTCCCCCCTAAGTTTCCCCCCTAAGTTTTCCCCCCCAAGATAAAACTGTTAAATTCTGCGCAGAACCCCGCAGCAAAACAGAAATCGCCAACTATTGCGGTTTCGATTCTCCGAACATTGGTCTCACAAGTTGTTTTATGTGTCTTTCCTAAGGATATCCAGGTACTCTTCATAGGCAAAGACAAGTGCTTTGCCGGATTTTGCGGAATACTTGAGGATATTCCGATTGCATAGCATGGTAATATAATTTGCCGTACCGTTCCTGGAAAGGCCGAGTGCACTCGCCGTTTTGACTGTTTCTATAATTGGATTCTGCTCAATGTAGGCAAGCAGCCTCATGATGTTCTGCCGCGAACGGGTCGGAACATCAGTCAACTTAGCTTCATTTTTCTGGTGAAGCGCATTTAGGCGGTCGATAGTTTCAGTTGCATCTTCGGCGGTTTCCGCAATACCGCGGAGGAAAAAATTTACCCATTGCTCATAATTGCCGGCTTTCCGAACCTCGCTCATTCTGTCATAATATTCGATCCGATTCAATTTCAGGAAGCACGACAGATACAGTACTGGAGAAGAAAGCTCGTTTACGCCCATCAGAAACAATGTTATTAGTAGTCTGCCAACTCGTCCGTTGCCATCGAGAAATGGATGGATCGTCTCGAACTGATAATGGATCAGCGCGGCCTTAATCAACGGATCCATGCCATCCTCATCGTTCATGAATTTCTCAAGAGCTGACATGCACTCGGCCATGTTCTGCGGATTGGGTGGAATATACCGAGCGTTTTTCAGCGTACTTCCCGCGCCGCCGATCCAGTTTTGCGATATACGAAATTCGCCGGGTGTTTTATCGCCGCCCCTTACACTATTCATCAGCATCGCATGCGTCTCTCGAATTAATCGGTTGCAGAGCGGCAAATCTTTCAGACGCTTGGTGGCAAAATTGATTGCGCGAACATAATTTACAACATCTGAAACGTCCGCATTAACGTTCTCGTCGATTTCTGGATTCAGGACATCTTCCAACGTGCATTGCGTCCCCTCAATCTGGGAGGACACAAGAGCTTCCTTTCGGACGTACATAGATATAAACAAATCCTTGTTTGGAATGCGGTCAGATAGGCCGTTGAGCAACGCGAGTTTTTTGTGGGCATCAATCAGAAGCTGCTGCATCTCCGCGTCAATCTCTATATTCGGTTGCGGCGGCAATGGCTGGGGATAAAATGAGGTGTACGCCATTTCTCCGCTGAGGTTCTGTACAGTCTTTCCTGCACGATTCTTCACGCCGTCTCCTCCTATTTGAGTTTTTCAATAATAGTATAACCAGCAAAACTCACAAAATCAATAGTTCGTGAGTTTTTGCACCTTGCTTTTTCGCGTAAGTTCATAAAACTATGACTATCATTCTATGACTATCATTCCGTGCATATGCCCGTACATAGCCATCGGATCGCGCAGACGACGAATTCATCACAAAGGAAATACGAACAATGACCTGCGATAGTCGACAAAAAATGGTGACGACTGCATGCGACATGGCTTGAAGAATCTGGGTTAAAGGTGTGTTTTACGGCAAAATGCTATTCAATTTACGCGGCCTTATCGCACGTTTGCAAATTCAGTTAGAGCATGTATACTTTCAAAGAAAACATTACAAAGGAGGCAGAAGAGTTTGAATGGTAGATTAACGCAGCCCAAAGTAGATGGGTACATCCAATGGATGCGGCGAAACGATCCATTCGGAATGACAGACCAATGTTATGATGCGGAAAGCTGCAAGCTGCTTGACGAGTTTTTCGCCCTGCTTAGGCAAATTGCTCCGATTTCTCAAAACGGCGCAAAGATCCTTTGGCTTCGAGCGGAACGCGGGCCGATTGAGGATTTTGGTAGTATAGAAGACGAGATCGCCGAGGGGAATTACGAGACGGAAGACGAATTCATCGCAGAATGGAAAAGCTGGTTTCCGGATGAAATCAAGTGGTATCAACTTCAAGCGGTGGAGGATGAAGCAGCAGGATACCGAGCCGTTATGCTCCGGCACAGCCATGTTATCGTTCAGGACAAGCGCAGAGACCCGGCAGGATTTCCTATGGAGATTTCAGAGTTTGTGTACTGGTTGATTGATGGAGTTAAGGATTGCATCGATATGCTGAAAGCGGGAACCTATAACGATTTTGTCAGAGAAAATCTGCCGCCACAGCATCGTACCGGCACGATCTGCCGAAAGGATTTTTGGAATGTCTGGCCCGAAGCAAGAGCCGACTTCTTCAAAAACATCTCATCCACGGATGTTGCCGAGTTCATAGAAAAGGCGTCCTTGCAGCCGGAGGATTATAAGGCGATAAGCGGACGTCTGCCATCCATGACGGCAAATGACTTTTTCCAATTTTGTGCTATGGGCTACGCAGAAAACAGTTACAACGGCTGCGATAACTCCCCGAAGGAACAGTACTATCTCCATGCCGATGGGCGAGACGAAGGATTGCGGGATATCAATGCAGACAGCCCCGAGGCGTTTCATTCGTGGCTCCATGACAGAGAACAGGGCGGCCATCCGTGGGAGGTATGCCGCGGCGGGAATTCCACTCATATCGACCTTCAGGTGGTGGAAGATGCGCGTGGTTATTTCCTGTTCTTAGCCGGCGATGCATGGAACAGGACGATCGAAACCGTGAAGTTCTATCTTGCTCTGACAAGAGCAAATATCCCGGTTTACCTGGCAAAGGCGTATCTTCTGGCAGACAGATTGGCGGAAAAGGAGAAAATCGGGATCGTGCCGGAGGGTGTCTTTCCCTCATACTGCGAGAGTTTGTTTCCCGGCGAGAATATTATCGACTATATGAATTTGCCCGACGAGGACCGGGAAAAGTTCCTGCCGTATTGTACTTGGTATGAAGAAAAACCCGTGGCTCTTGCCCAAAAGGAAGAAGGTGCTTCGACATGAGTGGTGGTCGTTGGCTAGCTATTGACAAACGACTCTACTAGAGCAAGCGATCGAGCCTGCATTGCCATCTGTGAAAGAGATTAAAACTATTTGTTTGAGTGCCGCCTGCTCCGTTTCCGGACAGGCGGCATTCTTACGGCATAAATACATAGCGTGCCTGCCTTTCTTCCATAGCAGACAGATGCTATTTTATGGAATGAAATTATTGATAATTGCAAGTTCGTTCCCAATTTGGAATATTTAATTGACTCATGGCATATTGTGCTCTATAATGAGAATACTTCTTTTGGGAGGTGGCTGTATTGGTAGAACGAAAGGAATATCTTGCGGAGCTGATCCAGTGGAGGGATGAGCAGGTCATCAAAGTTGTGACCGGAATCCGCCGCTGCGGAAAATCCACGCTGCTGACGCAGTATCAGGCATGGCTCAGAGAGAATGGCGTGCAGGATTCGCAGATTGTGTCCGTGAACTTTGAAGAGCTGGAATATGAAGAACTGCTGGACTATAAAAAGCTCTACACTTATCTGAAAGAACGGCTGGTTGTCGGGAAAACGACCTACATCTTTTTGGATGAGATCCAGAAAGTCGCGGCTTTTGAAAAGGTTGTGGATAGTATGTATGTCAAGCCGGATGTGGACATCTATATCACCGGTTCTAATGCGTATATGCTCTCCGGCGATCTTGCTACGCTCCTGACCGGACGCTATGTTGAGATTAAGATGCTGCCGCTTTCTCTTAAAGAGTTCCTGACGATCACGGGACTGGATACCGATCGCGGTTTTGCGGAGTATCTGCAATGCGGCGGACTGCCCTATATTGCCAGAATGGATCGTACCACGGAAAAGGTGGAAACCTATTTAGAGGGCATCTATAACACCGTCATTGTAAAGGATATCGAAGATCGGCAGGCCCGCAAGGAGAGCGAACCCGCTAAGCGTAAAGTTACCGATATTGCGCTGCTGAAATCCATCGCAAAATACCTTGCCAGCGTAGTGGGCAGCCCGGTCTCTATCCGGGGGATCACAGATTATCTGATTTCCTCCGGCAGAAAGGTTTCGCCGAATACGGTAGACGATTATGTGGAGGCTCTGACGGAATCCTTCATCTTCTATCCCGCCGATCGCTTCGATATTGTCGGCAAGCAGCTTTTGAAGGTCAATAAGAAGTTTTATATTGTCGATCTCGGCCTGCGAAATCACATTCTGCCTCGCAGAGAATACGACCTCGGCTTCTCTTTGGAAAATGTGGTCTATTTTGAACTGCTGCGCCGGGGCTATAAAGTGATGATCGGAAAACTCGGCAACACGGAGGTCGATTTCGTTGCGGAACGGCAAGGGGAGTATACCTATTTTCAGGTAACGGCGGATATGTCGGCGCAGGAGACATTCGAGCGCGAGATGCGTCCGCTGAAGCTGATCCGCGACAATTACGAAAAAATCGTTTTGACCGCCGACCATCTGACGGCAGGCAACTACAACGGCATCCGTGTAAAGAATCTCACGGACTGGCTGCTGGAAAGTTGAATCATTTTTCTAAAGTCCGGTTGCAATTCGCAGCCGGACTTTTGCGTGGATGAATAAGAGAAAACGGCAAAAGCTAGAGCTGCTTTCGGGGCGTTCTTACTTCTGCCATGGTACTTCTATGGTACTTCTATCGAATATTGAAGAAAAATATGGGTACCTGCAAAGAACTTAATGGCTCCCAAGACGTTGCGGTACTTTGCCGGGAACTATTGGGTTTAACTCCGTATGAATCACAAATTATATATCCGCGCGCCGCTTATCTGTTTCCTGGATAGGCGGCTTTTTCATGCCCATATATAGCCGTTGGTTCACGCAGACGGCGAGTTCATCAAAAGGAGGAAAACTAATGGATAACGGCAAAGTAATTGCCATCACAAACCAAAAGGGCGGCGTCGGAAAAACGACTACCACAGTAAATCTCGGCGTTGGTCTGGCGCAGTTTCAAAGAAAGAAGGTGCTGCTCATCGATGCAGACCCGCAGTCGAGCCTCACCGTCGCTCTCGGTCACAAAAATCCCGATGTGATCGATGTAACGCTTGCCACAGTCATGGACGCAGTAATTGAAGACCGAGCGATCGAGAAAGGCGCAGGTATCCTGCACCACAGCGAGGGCGTGGATCTTCTCCCCTCTAATATCGAATTGTCTGGTATGGAAACCGGGTTATTCAATGTTATGAGCCGAGAGTACGTTCTGAAAAACGCTATCGACGGCCTGAGAAAGGATTATGACTATATTCTGATCGACTGTATGCCCTCGCTGGGGATGATGACGATCAATGCGCTGGCCGCCGCGGACAGCGTGATCATTCCTTCGCAGCCGAGTTTTCTGTCAACAAAGGGCTTGAATCTTCTGCTGCACTCGGTTTCAAAAGTGAAGCGCAGCATCAACCCGAAGCTGAAGATTGACGGGATTCTGCTGACGATGGTGGACAGCCGCACAAATAACGCCCGAGGTATTATCGAGTCTCTCCGCAGCACGGTGGGACAGAACATCAAGGTATTCGATACCGAGATCCCGCACTCGGTTCGTGCGGCGGAATGTGCTTTGACCGGCGAGAGCATTTTTTCCCACGATAAAAACGGTAAGGTCGCTGCCGCCTATGAAATGCTGACGAAGGAGGTGACCGAGCTTGAAAGAACGGCCTTTGATCGACCTGGGCATGACTGGGTACGATGAGCTTTTTATGAACGACGCAGAGCGCCGGGAGGCAACGCTTCCGAAGATTTATAACATCCCGCTTTCGGAGATCGACGACTTCCCGGATCATCCGTTTCAGGTTCGTCTGGACGAGGATATGGATCAGCTTGTGGAAAGCGTAAAGGAACGAGGTGTCATTACCCCCATCACCCTGCGGCAAAAGGAGGATGGGCGGTATGAGATCGTGTCTGGCCACCGACGCCGAAAGGCTTGCGAGCTGGCAGGCCTTGCAACCGTCCCAGCAGAAATCAAGGAACTGACAAGGGATGAAGCCATCATTTTAATGGTGGAATCCAATTTGCAGCGGTCTACCATCCTGCCGAGCGAAAAGGCTTTTTCGTATAAAATGCGGCTGGAGGCGATGGCAAGGCAAGCCGGAAGACCGCCCAGAGATAATCTGACACCGGTGGTGTCAGATTCAGAAAAGCTCAGGACAAATGAAAAATTGGGCGAGCAAGTTGGAGAAAGCCGCGAACAAATTCGGCGTTACATCCGCCTTACAGAACTCATTCCCGACCTCCTTACAATGGTAGATGAAGGCCGTATCGCTCTTCGGCCAGCAGTTGAGCTCAGCTATCTGGGCAAGCTGGAACAGCAGGATCTCGCCGCGGCAATTGGGCTTTCGCTGGCAACGCCATCCCATGCACAGGCTATCAAGCTGCGTACATTTTCCAAGGAGGGCAAGCTTTCTCCGGCAGTTATCGAATCCATTATGTGCGAGGAAAAGCCGAATCAGAAAGAGAAGATTAACATCAAATACGCGGAGGCGAGGAAGTACATTCCGTCCAGCGTTCCCTATGAGCAGACCGGTGCGTATATTTTGAAAGCGCTTGAATACTACCACCGGCATCTGGAACGCCAGCGGGACGATACGAGGTAAAGAAACAGCCACGCCAAGGGAGCAGTCTGCCCTTTGTGGGCGCATTGCATTGCGTGCTTCCCCCTCTCACACTCTCCCCCCGTAAACCTGGCTGTTTACCAGCTGAAAGAAAGATATACCGGCTTGTTTTCTCAAGTCCCAACACCAACAAAGATCGGAGTGATGCAAGATGAAGTATTTCGTGGATGTGAAAGATATCAGTTACGCCACCATCGCCGTGGAAGCAAAAGACGCCGCCGAGGCGGAAGCCATTGCGAAGGAACTGTATTTCAACGGAAGAATCAACTGGAATGAGGCCGATGTCACCTGGGAAGCCCGGCCGGATGAGCGAAATCGTGGAGACTGCCGATGAGTCTGCCTATGTCCGAAGAGCAATTTACGTTCGTCATCTGGTCCAACGAGTATCTGGACTGGGATAACTACCGGGATGCCTTCGAGGAGGACTATTCCTGCCTGTCCGACGATGAGAAATACCAGCTCATGTGCGATCTCAACAACGACTATCTGGACGATGAGCGCCGGAATCTGGATATTCAAGTGGGAACACCCATCATCGTCATCGTCGACATCGGCCGGTGGGACGGGGGGCACACCGGCTATCGGGAGATCTCCAGCGGCTGTATCAAAGATTGTCTGGAATCGCAGCTGGACGGCGTAACCTGGTATGTGGACGGCAAGGGCGATTTCCGCATGGACGGCTATCACCACGACGGACGAAATTACTATCTCTACCGTAAATACCGGGAAGGCATCAGCGAGGAGGCCATCGAGGACTTCAAAGGAAAGATCCTCGACCATACGCTGACAGCGGAGGACATCGACCGAGTAACAGCACGCCTTGGCGATGACATCGCCGATGTCTATGGTTTCCGGCTGCCGGAACAACGAAAAAACCATGAAAGGAACGATGCAAGATGAAGAAGGCCTGTCCCACCGGCGTAAACCTCGTAGCCAGGATCGACTATCTGGGCTTTCGCGGCGAAGTAGTCGAAAGCGTCGAATACAAGAGCGAGGAACCGTTTCTGACTGACCTGAAGGAGCGGTTGAACTGCGGCGTACCGCTGTGCGTGACGCTCTACCGAGACCGGGACGGAAAAACGATTTCTCGGGATTTTCTGACGGAGGTTGGTACGCCTCCGAAAAGGGTTTCCGTTGAAGACGCTCCTTCTCAACTACCGAAAGATCGGAGGGATGCAAGATGAAGACAGAAATCGTGTTTATCGACGAGGACACCCTGACGCCGGAAGAACGGGAGGCGATCGCAGATGAGTCGGCCGAAGAATAAGGACGAATACCGCGCCGAGTTGGCCGAGACCTTCGCCCATGTGCTGGAGGAAAAGGGACTGGAATGGCAGAAGGAATGGCACGGCAGCGGCGGGAATGCTCCCCATAACGGCATCACCAAGGCCTGCTACCGCGGCAGCAATGCCTTCTGGCTTTCCCTCATTGCCATGATGAAGGGTTATAACGATCCCCGCTGGGTAACGATGGTGCAGATCATGGATACAGACGGCAAGTATCACCCCAAGCAGAAGTGGCACTTGAAAAAGGGCTCCAAAGCCACCTATGTGGAGTACTGGTACCCCTACGATATAGCCAACAAGAAGGCGCTGACCTGGGAGCAATACAAGCAGGAGTTGGAAAACGGCCGCGGCGAAAAGGAGTTCACGCTGTCCACCCGCTATACGGCAGTCTTCAACGCCTGCGACATTGAGGGGATGCCGGAGCGCCCTGCGGTGCAGAAGAGCGACATTACACCGGATGCATTGATCGAAAAGCTCAGCAGCGGAATGGGCGTGGAGATTCTGACAGACGGCGGCGATCAGGCCTACTATTCACCCATGCAGGACAAGATCCACCTGCCTGACCCCGGCTCTTTCCATAGCGAGTACGCCTTTAATGCCACGGCGCTCCATGAGCTCTCTCACAGCACCGGCCATCCCACAAGACTGAACCGGCCGCAGGGTGCGCTGTTCGGCACGCCGCAGTATGCTTACGAGGAGTTGGTGGCGGAGATGTGTTCCTGCTTCATGGGCGTCAATCTGAATGTGACGGCTACACCGCGGCACATCGATAACCACAAGGCCTATGTACAGTCCTGGATTCAGGCCATCCGGGACAAACCCGAGACGCTGATCCGCGCCATCAAAGACGCGCAAGCGGCAGCCACTTACATGGATTATAAGGCCGGACTTATCACCAATAAGGAATATGAAAAGGCCTGCGGTTCTGTGCTGGAGGTGAAGCAGAAGGAGCGCGATCGGGAGCGGTGATTTGCATATTCCGTTAAGGCCGCATTATATACTTTGGTGCAAAACGCCAATCACATTGAAAAGTTGGCTCTAAAATTATCCAACTTCTCAATAGGCCAAAAAACATCACATATCGGCAACAGAAATTCGATAATTGAATTTTTTATTCGATTTTAAAGTTTAACCTTGCAAAATTTCAGAAAAGTGGGTATACTAAGTCCCGAGGTGGTATCCGTGAACAAAACTCCTATTATTCGGATTCAACGCGCAATCATTAAGAATTTCAGAAATGTTGAATCCGGAGAAATTCGCCTCCCCTGTAATTATAGTGAAGATATTTTTTCCCCCAGAGCTGATGTTCTCGGAATTTACGGCCAAAACGGTTCCGGAAAAACAACGTTTATTGATGTGCTGGAAATTCTTAAAGCCTTGCTATCTGGCGAAAAGATCGGCGCAGAATTGTCAGATTGTATTTCTTACGGGCAAAAGACCGCTGAGTTGCAATTTGATTTCAGTATTCTCAAGTTAAATGATGACAACGCGGTTTACAAACGAAAAATCGTTTATTCTGCCGTTTTGAGCAAAGACACCATTGATGAGACCATCAAATGCGCCACGTTCCGCAGCAAACCGGAAAAAAGCACGCGATTGAAAACAATTTTTGACTGCACTCACCAATCGGAGGATAATATATTCTCGCCGCAGGTCAAGTTGGAATCATTGTTTGGCGCGAAGCAGAGCGCTAAAATGAATGAGCTTCGTGTCATAAAGCTACTCTGTCAAAAAGAACATCGTTCTTTTCTCTTCTCCCCGGAGTTTCTTGATATGCTCCATAGCCTTTCTGAGCGAGGAGATGACGAGATTGCCCCGCTATTTGAAATGTCCTATTTTGCAAACACGTCGTTCTTCGTCATTCTGAACCGCAACAATGGTCTTATTTCGCTGGATGCGGCAATCCCCGTTAATTTCAGAACAGAAAACGCAGGTGGTACATTTGCCCTGCCGATTGACCAGCCAGCAATAATTCCAAATTCTATTTTAAATACCATAGAGCAGGTCATATCAACCATAAGTACAGTCCTATGCAAAATTATTCCTGGCGCAAAATTGGCGCTTATGGTACTCGGCACAGAACTGATGGAAAGTGGCGAGCAAGGGACGAAAATACAGTTGGCGCGGGAGCTTTCCTGCGCTAATGGCACACAACGTCTCTTGCCTTTGAAACATGAGTCTGAGGGTATTAAAAAAATCATCTCTGTTTTGCATTTGCTGATTGCCGCATATAACATCCCATCCATCACCCTTGCGATTGACGAGTTGGACTCTGGCATATATGAATATCTATTGGGAGAACTGCTCCGTATCATGCAAAATTCGGGCAAAGGGCAGTTAGTTTTCACTTCGCATAATCTTTATCCGCTGGAAACGTTAGAAAGCAATTCTATTATCTTTACAACAACGAATCCTAGTGCTCGTTACACTCGCATTAAAAGTGTTCGTGCAACAAACAACCTGCGTTCTATGTATCTACGCGAAGTCATCCTTGGAAGCGATAATGCCCCATCACTATATGAAGAAACCAATGTGTCTGAAATTGCTCATGCGATGAGAGTTGTCGGCAAGCGCATGGAAAGCATCTCTCCGGAAGGCAACACATCCTCGGAGGTGGCTGATGGCTAAAAAGAAAATTATTCTCTTTATTGTAGAGGGACCATCGGATGAAACCAGCCTTTCTACCGTTTTGAGTCGTATTTTTTCTTCTTCATCAGTCAAATTCCAAGTGATACACGGCGATATCCTAACCCGCGGTTTTCCTTCTCCTGAGAGAATCGTGAGTGCCGTGTGGGATCAAGTCAAAGCGTTTATGGGCGTTATCTATAGAAAGAGTGATATTTGCCGGATTGTCCACCTCACCGACACGGATGGTGTTTTTATTCCGGATAGTGCAGTTGTTGAGGATTATGCCTTAGATGCTGGTGCCTATCCACACTACACAGAAACGCAGATTCAGACGCCGGATCCGGCTGCGATTCTGGATCGGAATCGGCGTAAGCGAAATAATATTAACCGACTTTCCATTCGCACCGAGATTTCAGGCATTCCATACAGCATGTATTACTTCTCTTCAAATCTGGATCATGTTCTCCACGGAAAAATGAATCTTTCCGAGTGGGAAAAAATTCGGTATGCCGAGGAGTTTGACTTAAAGTATGGCGATGATCCGGATGGGTTTACACTCTTTATGAAAGAATCGTCTTTCTCCAAATGTGATGATTATCGTAGCTCATGGGCATTTATCAAGACAGAACTGCATTCATTGGAAAGATACACTAATTTGGGGATAGCGTTGCCGTAAACCGCTCAGAGGTGTAGAAACAAAGCAAACTGATTTATTGCAAATCTTATAGGAATTATTCTACTGGCTAAGCCTAATTCGCACATTTGCACCTGCCCGCATTCTCAGATACCATAAAAGAAAAGGCAGGTGGTAACTGTGTTCTGGAAGAAAGAGCAGAAAGTAGTTGTTGCGCTGAGCCCACGCGAGGTGCGCCTGATGATGACGGCGCTGCTGAATTTCCGGAATAAGGCTGTGAAGGCCGGGAAGCCCACGGAGGATATCAATGAACTGATCCTCCGAATCATGAAGTGAATATGGAAGACATAGGGCAGTACTGTTGTTTCTGCGGACATACTATTTCAAAATCATTTCTGCATATAGTTTGAGATAGTATGTGCAGATAATCTGGATGAGCTCTTGCTTTTCTGCATATAATATTCTATAATTATGTGCAGAAAGGCGGGCGCTGTATGAGAAAATTCGATTACTCCTTTTTGAATAACGGTTTGTTGCCTGCAAACCTTGTGAACCTCACTTCCAATATTGCGGCGCTGAAAACTATGGCAGGCGTGCGCAAGGACGAATACACGCAGATCTTCACCGAGTTGGAAGCCGTCGCAAAGGTTCAGTCCATCAAAAGCTCTAACGCCATCGAGGGCATTGTAACAAGCGACGAGCGTATCGCCGCCATTGTCAATCAGAACAGCGCCCCGCTGAACCACAATGAGGCGGAGATTGCCGGATACCGTGACGCTCTTAATACAATCCACTTGGATTATGAGCACATTGATTTCCGGCAGAGCGATATTCTGCGGCTGCACGAAATGATGATGAGCTTTGCGGGCTATGAGTACGGCGGGCAGTACAAGACGGACGACAATGTGATTCTGGAAATCGACGCTGACGGAAACCGTCGTGTCCGTTTCCGTCCTACGCCTGCAAGCGAAACGCCGAAAGCAATGGAGCAGTTGGAGCTTGCCTATTTGGATGCCCGAAGCGATGCGAATATCAATCAGCTTCTTTTAATTCCCTGCGTGATTCTGGATTTCCTCTGCATCCACCCATTCCGTGACGGCAACGGCAGAATGTCCCGCCTGCTCTCGCTGCTGCTGTTATATAAAAACGGCTTTGACGCGGGGAAATATGTGTCCTTTGAGGAGCAGATCAATAACTACAAGGCGTACTACTATGAAGCCCTGCGGCAGTCCTCGACCGGGTGGGAAACGAATGAGAATTCCTATTTCCCTTTTATGGAGAACTTCCTGTCCACCCTCTATATGTGCTACAAGGAACTGGACAAGCGGTTTGCGGTGGTACATGGCAAGAAGGTCACGAAGAAGGCTCGCATAGAAGCAACGGTTCTGAACAGCCTGACTCCGCTGTCCAAAGCCGAAATCTGTAAGATTCTCCCCGACGTCAGCCCCACGACGGTCGAAGCGGTTCTCGGTGTGATGGTCAAGACCGGCTCGATAAGGCGGATCGGCGCGGGACGGACGACACGTTATATTAAGGCGCAAACGGAGCGTTGAATTTTCTTCCGGAAAGCAGAAAGCTATGACACATTTTTCCGGGGAAATTGATAGCCGCTACGCACATTTTTCCTGCATATCGCCGAAAACACGGAGATACTTTTTTCGGCTTCCTCCAATTTGGCCGTCCGATTTGTAATCGGGCGGCTTTTGCGTTAATAACTTATAGCCTGTTGCAGACGTGCATAATGGTTGCTCGTATAGGCTAAAATATAAGTGCATCGTATTTCGGCCTGAAAATCATTGACTTTCTTTTGCTTTTAGGCCATAATATATGCATCGTATTTTGGCCCGAAAGAGGTGAGACAATGTATATTGAAAGACAGCTTGAAAAGAAGTTTATAGCGATAAACGAGGAGTACGCCTGTGTGCTGCTGACCGGTCCGCGCCAGGTTGGGAAATCTACTATGCTGCGGCACCTGATGGAGGGGACGGCGCGAGCCGAGGTTTCACTGGACGATCTGGCGGAGCGCAGGCTTGCCAAAACCGATCCCGCCATGTTCTTGAAGCTGCATCCCGCACCGGTTCTCATCGACGAGGTTCAGTATGCACCGGAGCTGTTTTCGTATATCAAGATCGCCGTGGATAACGGCGCTGCACCTGGCTCCTATTGGCTGACCGGCTCTCAGGCGTATCGCCTGATGAAGCTTGCGCAGGAATCCTTGGCCGGAAGAACCGCAATTCTGCATATGTCCGCACTGTCACAAGCCGAGCTTTGCGGCTCAGCGGATGTTTCTCCCTTTTCGTTGGAGCTCGATGAATTGCAGAAGCGCAAGGCCTTGCTTTCTCCCGCCACGCCGAGTGAGATTTATCAAAGAATTTGGGATGGCGCACTTCCCGGTCACAGGAGCGGCAAGTATAAAGACCGGGATGTGTTTTACAGCAGCTATATTCAGACCTATATTGACCGGGATGTGACCACCGATATTCCCGGTGTGGATAAGGTGATGTTTGCGGACTTCATTCGTGCAGCCGCCTGCAGAAGCGGACAGATGCTGAACCTGCATGACATCGCCGGGGATGTGGGTGTCAGTGATGATACTGCAAAGCGTTGGATGAAGGAGCTTGAAAAATCGGGGATCGTGTTTTTCCTGCACCCTTACTCCAACAATCTGCTGAAGCGGACGATCAAAACTCCGAAGATGTATTTCTTTGATACAGGCCTTGTCTGTTATCTGACTCGATACTCAAGCCCCGAAATTTTGATGAATGGTGCGATAAACGGAGCGATTTTAGAAAACTATGTTGTGTCGGAAATCATGAAGACCTACAGCAACAGTGCCAAGGAGTGTCTGCTGCATTATTACCGGGACAAGAACAGCAATGAGATCGATCTGATTATGGAGAGTGACGGACAGCTGCATCCTATGGAGATCAAAAAAAGCATCAACCCGCCCACGCAAATTACGGGCGCTTTTAAGTTGCTCGACAAGGCCTCTGTGCCGAGAGGCACAGGCGCAATTATCTGCCTTCGCGAGAACTTAAGCGCAATAGATAGCAACACATATATCGTCCCCGTGTGGATGATATGATCTCGGTCCTTAAACGAATATAGTTATGGATTCAGCCGCCTGGTTTCAAAGAGAAATCAGGCGGCTATTTTTACTGAAGGGGTGATTTCATGATATGGCCAACTTGATCTACTACGGCATGCTGTTCTTCATTCTCGTCACGCCCCCCTGTTTCTCGTCATCTATAGCGTAAATGACGAGAAACATCAAGGCTTTGATGGTAATATTCGGTCGATGCTTTTGAGCATGCATATTCATCGGAACTGCACGCCTTATGGATAGTATATCCTCAATAAAAGATGAAAACAAATAACACGAACGAAGGAGGAACCATGACAAGCGAAGAATTGAATACCGCCATCTATGAAAAGATGACGGTGGCGCAGAGGGCCTACCGTGACCGGCTTCTGATGCTCCCGCCCGATGAGATCCTGCAGCATGCGTATGAGTACGCCGTGCGGCAGGATATTTTATTTGCTGATGATGCGGCTGGAAAACAGAAGGAGGTGCGATGATATGCCCTATGTTGCAGCGGAAGCCATCGAGGCCGCCCGGCAGATCGACCTGCTGAGTTATCTGCGGACACGGGAACCCGGTGAGTTGGTACACATTTCCGGCAATACCTACTGCACCAGAGAACACGACAGCCTGAAGATATCCAACGGCAAATGGCATTGGTTTTCCCGTGGGATCGGCGGGAGGAATGCGCTGGACTATCTGGTAAAGGTGAAGGAAATGTCCTTCCCGGATGCGGTGAGCCTGCTGACCGGGACGCCGCTGCAAGCCTATACTGTGCCCAAAGAGCCGGTTATCCCCCGGGAGCGCCGCCTGCTGCTGCCGGATGTGGACGCCAGCTGCGATGCCGTGAAGCGATACCTGGAAGGACGCGGGATCCATGCGACGGTCATTGACTACTGCATCGAAAAGAAAGTCCTCTTCCAGACAGCACAGTACAAGAACGCCCTGTTTGTGGGCTATGACCGGATGGGCAAGCCGCGGTATGGCGCTCTGCGCAGCACGTTCAGTCGGTATAAAGCCGAAGCCACCGGTAGCGACAAGCACTATTCTTTTTCAATTATGGAGAATCCTGACGCTCATACCGTCCATGTGTTCGAGGCGGCCATTGACCTGCTCAGCTATGCTACGCTGGAGCTTTACGAGGGCATCGACTGGAAGCAGGATGCGCTGCTGTCTCTGGCCGGGGTGTTTGCTCCTAAACGACCGGGCGTGGTGCCGGTGGCACTAAGCCGGTTTCTGAACGAGAATCCGAGAATTACTACTCTGCGGCTGCATCTGGACAACGATGAGGTGGGCCGTGCCGCGGCAAAAGGAATTATGGACGGCCTCCCGGGCTACGCCATCCTGGATGAGCCGCCCGCCCTTGGAAAGGACGTCAACGAACAGCTCCAGCTGCAGGTGGGGCGCATAAAAAAGAAGGAGGAACAGGAACGATGAATGACAATCAAAGCACCCGCGATTGGGGTGAGGAAAGCGCTGCCCAGCCGCCGCGCCGGGAAATTTTTGTAGTGCTGTGTGAACCTGGAAAGATGGCAAAGGCAGCTACCATCGAGGCATCCTTGGAGAGCTATCAGAAAGCCGTGGGCGGGTATATCGAGGCTTATTATCCCTTTGAAGAGCCCGTCTGCATCGTCTGCAACGAAGAAGGCAAGATCAACGGTCTGCCCCTGAATCGGGCGGTCTACGCCGATCCGAAGCGCGGGGAAATGCTGGACATCATCGCCGGGACATTCTTTGTCTGCGACTGCAGCAGCGAGAATTTCGGCAGTCTCTCTCCCGAACAGCTCCGGCGCTATACGGAGCGGTTCAAATACCCGGAACGGTTCTTCCGAATGGACAATGAGATTCGAGCGGTGCCCTTTCTACCTAAGAAAGATCGGGAGCGTTGATGCGATGTTATCCCAATTATCCCATTATCCCAAAATGTGTGCATTCAAATTGGGATAAGCGAATTGTTGAGTTAAATCCGGAAGAGCTCCGACTTGCCAAATATGCGCTCCTGGAATTCAGAAACGAGCTGGTCGCGCAGGGCAAACCGACCGAAGACGTCAATGAGCTGTTACTAAAAATCATGAAATAACCAATGATAGCCGCAGGGAATCAAAACCTTGCGGCTATCATAAACTAAGGCGGCTGAATATCTTAAAAATGTGTACAGAGCAGCTTAAATTCGCTCATGAAATGTGCAGAGCGGATTTACAATCGCTCATGTTTTGTGCATAATGAAGCAGAAAACCCATGCTGGAGAGTGATTCAGATGTATTTGAGAAGAAAAGTAGATGCTTTCTTAGAGGAATGGAAATACAACCTAATTCGACCGTTCATTGAAAAAGTGGACGGTCTTTCTTTTTGTCAAAGTTCGCTTCCGTTGAGAACTTGGCTAAAATATGCTCAACTTCTCAATTGAAATGCTACATAGCCGCCGGTGATTCCTTCATCGGCGGCTAAATCTTTATGAAGGAGGGTATGCAAATGACAAACGAAGAACTGAACACCACTTTATATAAGAAGGTGTTCGCAGAACAGGAGCAGTACCGGGAGTGGTTGCTGTCCCAGTCGCCAAATGAAATCCTAAACCACTGCTACGAGTACACGGTACGGGAGGACATTGTGCTGGCGTTGGAGGAATACGATTTATCCAACAAGCAGTGCAAGGCACTCCTGAAGTCACCCAGTCCTCTCGCGGATGTGTTCAAGGACTTTGAAAAGCGGGAGACCGACCACATGGATAACATCCGCGACACCATCGAATGTCGTGCCAATACAATAGTCAGATCCGATTCGCTGACGCTCCTGCATGAAACGGGGTAATCCCCTATGAGCTATATCGCTGCAGAGGATATTCTAGAAGCTAAGAAAATGGATCTTTTAACTTTTCTTCGCAATTATGAACCGCAGGAGCTCGTGCATCCCAGAGAGAAATCAGGAGCGCTGAGGCGCGGGGGTCTCGAGGAAAATGCCTGCGGCATTTTCTTAGCAAGCATCGTGCTTTGACGGCACATTGGCTTGTTGGGGTAACCCCAAACCCTTATTCCCCACCGAAAGGAGGCAGCATGGCCAAAAGAAACATCAAGATCGACCTGCGGCTCAGCGAGCAGGAAATGGAGCGGCTGCGCCGGGACGTGGCGCGGTCCGGCTGGTCCCGGGAGAAGTATCTCCGTGCGTTGATCGAGCACAGCACCATAAAAGAAATGCCATCTATGGACCTCGTCGCGGTGCTCCGCAATCTTCAGCAGATCAATAACAACATCAACCAGATCGCCCTCGTCGCCAATACCAAGGGCTTCATCGACACGGCGGCCTACTGGGAGAATGTAGATCACTTGAAAAAGACGATCCACGAATTATTGGAGGTGATGTACGGTTCATGGCAGTAACATCCCTGTGGCGCGTCCGGGGGTATATCGGTAAGGTGCTCCTCTATGCCGAGAATCCGGACAAGACCACAAACCCCGAGACGATCCCGTCCGCACCAGAAGCCAACCGAGAAGCGCTGGAGGACGTGATCGCCTACGCCGGCCGCGAGGCCGCGACCAATCGAAGGCAGCTGGTCACCGGCGTAAACTGCACCGCCGGGACGGCCCGCAGCGAAATGATAGCCGTGAAAAAGCGGTTCCGTAAGGAAGACGGGACGATCGCTTATCACGGCTATCAGTCGTTTCGGGAGGGCGAGGTCACACCGGAACAGGCGCACCGCATTGGCATTCAGCTGGCCGAGGAGCTGTGGGGCGAACGATATCAGGTGTTGGTGGCGACCCATGTGGATAAGGAGTTCCACATCCACTCGCACTTCGTCATCAATACCGTCTCCTTCGTGGACGGACGTAAATTCTACCGTTCCAATGAAGACTACGCCCGAATGCGGGAGGTATCGGACCGGCTGTGCCGGGAATACGGCCTCTCCGTCGTCCGCCGCCCGGAGGGCAGGCGCGAAAACTACAGCGCATGGTCTGCCGAGAAAAACGGCAAGCCCACCAACCGCAGTCTCATCCGCGCCGATATCGACCGCGCCATCGCGGCTTCCCTGACGACGGCTGAGTTTTTCCAAACGCTGGCGAATATGGGCTACGAGCTGAAGCTCACCACGGAATCCGGTAAGGCGCTGCAGCGCCCCTCTTTGCGGCCGCAGGGCTCAGCGAGGTTCTATCGCTTCGACCGCCTGGGCGCGGAGTATACGCTGGACACCATCGAGAGCCGCATTTTAGAGCGCATCCGCCGGCAGGAGCCCTTCCCGGAGGACGAGCAGCGGCAGTACCGGAAATACCGCGCTGAGCATCCGCCCCGCACCAAAACGAAAGAGATCGCAGCGCTCTATTACTATTATTGCTACGAGCTGCACATTCTTCTCCGCTTTCCGGCTTCTGTGACGAGGCTCTCCGCCGCCATGCGGCAGGACCTGCGGAAGCTGGAGCGACTGGACGAGCAGACCCGGTTTCTGGCAGAAAATCAAGTCGAGACATACGCGGATCTGGACAAGTATCGGGAGTATGCCGACAACGAGATCACCGCGCTGACAGCGGAGCGAACCGGCTTCCGAAACAAGCTGAAACGGACGGCCCGCACCGGAGATGCACTCGCGGTCGAGGAGGTGAAACAGCAGATCGCGGCAGTATCCGGGAAAATTAAGAAATTACAGGAATCCCTGAAAATCTGTGACAGCGTCCGGCAGCGCGCCGAAGACCTTCGGGCGCAGTTGGACGCGCTGCAAAACGAGCGAAAGGAGCAGGAAGATGAACTATTCGGGAGAAGCGGCGGAACAGGTCGTGAGGATGAGCCTCAACGGCGTGGAAGTCGCAGCTAAAATCAGCGGCAAGGCGGCTGAGCGGCTGGCCGTTTTGCTGTACGCCGTTTTGCGGGATCAGAAAAAGACACGAGGTAAAATTCGGCTTACCAACATGCTGAAAAGCGGAAAGGAGCTGAAGGTATTTGCCGTCCGGGACGGCGAGCTTCGGAAATTCTGCGACGAGGCCAAGAAGTACGGCGTTCTCTACTGCGTGCTGAAGGACAATAATGCCGCGGACGGCCTTACCGACATCATGGTCCGGGCGGAGGATGCCGGGAAGATCAACCGTATCTTTGAGCGCTTCGGTCTGGCCACGGTGGACATGGCCTCGGTGAAAACGGAGATCCAGCAGTCCCGCGAGGACAAAGCCAAAGGCGGCGGGGAAATCCCTACGCCAGAGCGAACCCAGACAAAGGGCAATAAGCTGAATCAGTTTCTGGAGGCGGTGGCTGCCAAGCAGCCCAACCCCACGGCGGAACCGACGGAAAACACAAACCCTACCACGGCCCGGACGGCGAAGTCCCGTCCGTCCGAGCGTTCCTCCGGGAACAGAGACTCCCGCGGCGGCGGGGACGGCTCTGAACGAGACTCCCGTCCCTCTGTGCGGGAGGAACTGCGGAAGATCCGCCGCGAACAGGGGCAGAGGCTGCCGGAGGCCGAGAGGGAGAATATACACATCCCCGTTCGTGTTAAGAAGAAGGGCGACAAGGAGGCGGTACTGTGATGGCTGAAGACAAGGTGCTCGTGACGCTGGACAGCTTTGAGCAGCGGCTGATGGTCAGCGCCCTTACCGATTTCCGCAATGAGCTGATCCGCGAAGAGCGGCCCACGGAGGATGTGGATGGCCTGCTTCTGAAGGTCATTGACGCGGCACCGCAGAAGGAACGAAAGAAGGCGGACCGTGCGGCACGATAAATTCTCCAGACAGAACATTCTCCTATACTGCCTCGGCATGCTCCCCGTCGTGTGGCTGGCGCTGCGGATCGCGCCGTTCATGGAGAATGGTCTCCCCGGACTGATTCAAAACTTCGGCGCGGCGATGAGCCGCCCGTTCCACATCACGCTCTGTGAGGACAGCTCGAAAACAGTCTTCGTTTTACTGCTGTGCTACGGGATCGCTATCGGAATATACCTCTCCGCCCAGCGCAATTACCGGCGGCGGGAGGAGCACGGCTCCGCCCAATGGGGCTCTCCCGCGCAAGTGAACAAAAAATACGCAGACAGGGTTCCGGCGCAAAACAAGATTCTCACGCAGAATGTCTCCGTCGGGCTGGACAGCCGCAGACACCGGCGCAATTTGAATACGTTGATCTGCGGCGGCTCCGGCGCGGGCAAAACGCGGTTTTTTGCTAAACCGAACCTGTGTCAGACCAATTCCAGCTATGTTGTGCTTGACCCGAAGGGGGAGCTTCTGCGGGATACCGGAAACCTGCTCTTGGCCAAGGGGTACGACATCAAGGTTCTGGATCTTATCAATATGGAAAAGAGCCATTGCTACAACCCGTTTGTGTACCTGCGCAGCGACAACGATATCCAGCGTCTAGTGACGAATCTCTTCAAGAACACCACACCGAAGGGCTCACAGAGTCAGGACCCGTTCTGGGATCAGGCGGCGACTATGCTTTTGCTGGCGCTCATCTTCTACCTGCACTACGAGGCCCCGCCGGAGGAGCAGAACTTCCCGATGGTCATGGAGATGATCCGCGCCGGGGAGGTCCGAGAGGACGACGAGACCTACAAGTCTGCGTTGGATATCCTCTTTGAACGGCTGGAGATGCGAAACCCGGAACACATTGCTTTGAAGTATTACCGGAGCTATCACTCCGGCAGCGGCAAGACCCTGAAATCCATCCAGATTACCCTGATCTCCCGTCTGGAGAAGTTTAATCTGGAGAGCCTCGCCAGCATCACACAGAACGATGAGCTGGAGCTCTGGAGCATCGGCGAGAAGAAAACGGCGGTCTTTGCCATAATCCCGGACAATGACAGCTCCTTCAGCTTCCTCGTGGGGATGCTTTATACCCAGTTGTTCCAGCAGCTTTACTATCAGGCGGACGTCATTCACGGCGGGCGG
>ENA-ORNQ01000877-ORNQ01000877.1-human-gut-metagenome-genome-assembly--contig:-NODE-877-length-26566-cov-3.061522_pt1 | contig 26566 bp, 23 predicted proteins | sample MGYA00242116_ERZ509024 | MGnify/ENA primary metagenome ERZ509024 (study PRJEB26280, sample SAMEA2338697) | human gut metagenome | biome: human gut; feature: human-associated habitat; material: faeces...
CATATTGAATTTTTGTATGCCAAGGGCAGCGTGTACCACATTGAAAACGGCAATCTGCTCTACCACGGCGCTGTGCCCATGAACACGAAGGGCGGCTTTGCGGTGGAGCACTTCGAGGGACCTGCGATGATTCTTGCCGGTCCGGGAAGTGGTAAGACTACAGTTGTCACAAACAGAATACTCAATATGATTGACAATTGCAAAGTTAATCCGGAGAATATCCTTGTAATAACATTTACAAGGATGGCAGCACTCCAGATGAAAGAGCGTTTTTTAAAACTGGCATCAGAATCAGATGTGCATGATAATGCAGAATTATATGACGATGTGACATTTGGAACGTTTCATTCTGTATTTTTTATGATGCTAAAGAATGCAGGAGAATATGCAGGATATAATGTTATAACACCGAAAGCTCAGAGGGCATTTATAAGAGAACAGCTTTTATACTATAATATTCCGTTGCCGTCAGATGGTGAGATGGAAGATGACATATTAAATGATATTGCCAAAGCAAAGGGATGCAGCGAGTCTGCTATATTTAATCCGACATCATGCGAGAACGATTTTTTTGAAAAAATATATAATGAGTACGAATTATTTATGAATCAGTACAAATATATTGATTTTGAGGATATGATGATTCGTACATTACATATGTTAGAGAGTGACAAAGAGAGTCTTAACATATGGCAGGAAAAATATAAGTATATTATGGTGGATGAATTTCAGGATGTTTCACCGGTTCAGTTACGGCTGATTAATATGCTTGCACAAAAGAACCGCAACATATTTGTGGTAGGCGACGATGACCAGAGTATATATGGTTTCAGGGGTGCAAAGCCTGATGTGTGCCGTATGTTTACACAGATTTATAAAGAGGCAGAGATTTTCAGGCTGAATATGAATTACAGATGTTGTGAGACTATAGTTAATGCATCATTAAGTCTTATTAATCATAATAAGAACAGGTTTTATAAGAATCTGAAGGCGTTTAATAAAGGTGGTAATTCTGTGGAATATTATAATTTTAATGATATTTCAAAACAGGATGATTTTGTTACAGGATATGTATATAATAAAATTTATAATGATACCAGCAGTGATTCAGATGAAAGTATTGCCATACTGACAAGGACGAATGCTGAAGCCTCTGAATTTACGCATAAGCTTCAAAAACATGGCCTTAATACATTGTACTGTGGGAATCAATCAGATTTTTTTGATAAGTGGGTTGTGAAGGATGTTATTGCATATTTACGGATATCGGTGGGAGATTACAGGAGACAGAACTTTATAAGAATAATTAACAAACCGCAAAGATATATAAGCAGGATGTATTTTACTGATGAAAATACCGGTTTTAACACGCTTGAAGATAATATCAGATGCAGAGGCAGCAAAGAAAATCTTGAAGAGATTATAAATCTTCAATGCCATGTTAAGAACATGAATACAATGATACCGTTTGCAGCAGTTAATTATGTGAGAAAGGTAGTCGGTTATGATAGATATTTACATGAATATGCAAGCGAACGTGGTACAGATGTAAAGATATTTCTTGATATTATTGAGAAATTGCAAAACATTTCAAAGAGTTTTGATAATTTAAAGCAGTTCATAGAATATGTTGATAATGTATCGGAAGATAATGTCAATGATGCAGATGGTCTTGGAAAAGCTGATGAATCAAAGACACATTTATGCAGTGTATCTACGATGCACAGGGCAAAAGGACTCGAATTTGATACCGTTATAATAGTGAGTGCCAATGAGAAAAATATACCATATTGCAAGGCTGTGTCTTTAGAGCAGCTTGAAGAGGAACGCAGACTTTTTTATGTTGCACTGACAAGAGCAAAAAAGAAACTTATTATATGTTCGGTGCAAAAGCAGTATAACAGGAAAATGCAGTCCTCACGTTTTATAAGAGAACTGCATCTTTAAATTGATTTTTGTGGGATTATTCTTCGTTTTCGGCATCTTCTTCGGCATATAGTTCTTCGTATTCCATAGCATCAAGTTCTTCGTCAAATGCGTCAGCAACAGTTTCGTATTCTTCATCTGATTCGATGTTTTCAAGAACCGGTTCACCATTGTCTTTTTCTGTATATCTGTAAAGATACACTTCATCGTTGCTGGCAGCTTCACCTTCAAGAGGAAGAAGTGCTATATAGTTATTATCTCCGGCAGGAAATATTCTTACTATGGCACATTCACATTCTGTGCCATCATCTAAAGATAATGTAACAGTAGAATATTCATTTGCATTGTTATCAGCCATTACTAACCTCCATATAAATAGTTTTTCTTAATAAAACTTTAGCAGAATAATTGTATTATTGCAATATGAGTTAACAAAACTTAATGAAATTTCAAAAAAACTTGCATATGTGATGAAAAAGGTGTATATTAATTACAGGATTAAGAGAGTCAAAGGAGACAATTTTGGAATGTTTTTCCAGAATTGTCTTTTTTCTCTTTAGAGGGAAAATATATGAAAGTTGGGAATGTGTTATGGATAAGATTGATAAGAAACTGATTACATTGTTACAGCAGGATGCAAGAATGCCTTTGAAGGCACTGGCAGAGAATGTTTTTTTGTCATCTCCGGCAGTATCTGCAAGAATTGAAAGGCTTGAAAAAGAGCAGATTATAGAGGGATATGAGGTCAAAGTCAACCAGTTAAAACTTGGATATCATATTACAGCTTTTATAAATCTTGAAGTTGCACCTGTTCAGAAACCGGATTTCTATCCATTCATCAAGTCGTGTCATAATGTTGTAGAATGTAACTGCGTTACAGGAAATTATTCAATGTTACTTAAAGTTGTATTTCCTAGTACAATGGAGCTTGATACATTTATAGGACAACTCCAGAAGTTTGGAAGAACGAGTACACAGATTGTGTTTTCAACACCGGTTGAACCAAGAGGAATAGATGTCAATGTAGAACTTCCTGTTAATGATTAATTATGTATTTAAATGACATTTTAATATTAAAAAAGTATAAAATAGCACTGATACGTTGTTTGTCAGTGCTGTTTTTGTTATTATATATAAAGTTAAATGAAAAGGTTTTGGAAAAACAAGGAGGACAAATCCTCTCCTCATCAAGGGATTCGGATTTTTCCTTCGGAAAAACAAGGAGGATATAGATGGAATTTCAGAGTAAAGCAGTACAGATGAAAGAAAACGTAAGTAAAGTTATTGTTGGAAAGGGAAATGTTACAGATTTAATTCTTACAGCATTGATTGCAGGAGGACATGTTCTCCTTGAGGATGTTCCGGGAACAGGTAAGACTATGATTGCAAAGTCATTTGCAAAATCAATAGATGCTGAATTTGCAAGAATTCAGTTTACACCTGATTTGCTTCCGTCAGATATTACCGGTATTAATTATTATAATCAGAAGCAGGGTGAATTTGTTTTCAGAAAAGGGCCGGTATTTTCTAATATTCTTCTTGCTGATGAGATTAACAGGGCTACTCCACGTACACAGTCAGCCTTGCTTGAATGTATGGAAGAACATCAGGTGACGGTAGATGGTGAAACAAGAAAACTTGGATTTCCATTTATCGTAATTGCAACACAGAATCCGATAGAAACAGCAGGAACATATCAGCTTCCGGAAGCACAGCTTGACAGATTTTTGTTACAGATTTCAATGGGTTATCCTAAGCAGAATGAAGAACTTGAAATTATAAAAAGATTTATGACAGATAGTCCGCTTGAGAGCCTGTCAGCAGTATGTAATGCAGATGACGTAAAAGGCATGGTTAAAGAAGCAGAAGGCGTGCATGTTGATGAGGCGATTATGAATTATATTGTTGATATTGCTGATAAGACAAGAAATAATATAAATATTGCGATTGGTGTAAGCACAAGGGGCGTTATTAATATGGTGAAAGCTGTAAAAGCATATGCATATATCAACGGAAGAAATTATGTAGTTCCTGAAGATGTATATAATCTTGCAATTCCTGTATTTGCTCACAGGATTTTACTTTCTCGAGGAATATCAGACTCAGCACACAGAGAAGATGTTATGAGGGAAGTTATCGGACAGTGCAAGGTGCCTACAGAAGACTGGAGCAAATAAAGAAGGATTGGAGACAGAATGCTTATAATAGTAATGTTGCTGGGTGCCGGTGCCGTGTATATGGTACTCAGAAAAATATATGCTGCATTATGGTATAAAAATCTTACAGTCAGAATTGATTTTTCAAAGAAAAATGCAGTCTGTGGCGAAACCATAGAACTTATAGAGACAGTTACAAATAAAAAGAGACTTCCGCTTCCGTATATTAATCTTAAATTTCAGGTAAATCGTGCGTTCAGATTTGAAGATGGCGAAGAAAATTCTGTGGTTTCTGATAATACTTACAGAAATGATATTTTTTCACTGATGATGTATCAGAAAGTGACAAGAAAGATACCGATTAAGTGTACTAAAAGAGGTATTTATTCAATTGGGCGTGCAGATATGGTTTCATCGGGGCTGTTTATGAACGATATCAATCTCGTTGGAACAAACCAGAATGCTAATATTGTAGTTTTTCCAAAACAGATTAATCCTGAACTGACTGATATAACATTTTCAAAAATAATGGGTGCGGTTGAAAAGAATACTTATCTAAATCCTGATATTTTTGAGTTTCGTGGAATTAGGGAATATGATACACATGATACTATGAATATGATTAACTGGAAAGCATCTGCGAGAACAGGGCAGCTTATGGTCAACCAGTATAAGGAGACAATGTGCCAGTCAGTATGTATTCTTGCCAATGTTGAACCGGAAGGAATGTTAAAACAGGAACTTTTGTCAGAGATAACAATCTCGATGGCTTCAGGACTCGCACAGTATCTTATATCACAAAAAATCAATGTTTCACTTATTTCAAATGGTGTAGAAACTGATGGTGAAAAAACAGATTTTCTTGAAGTTGAAGAGGGGGGTGGATTATCACACCTCAATGAGATTAATACAGTTCTTGCAGGGATTGATCTGTCAAAAAATGCAAACAGATTTACAGATATTCTTGAAGAACTGACAGACAGAACTCACAATAAACATGAATATGGAATGTCAGAAATGTCTGATACTCTTTATATTATGATATCACAGAATAGAAGAAAAGATTTGCAGAAATCATTTGACATGCTTACTGGAAATAACAGGCAGTGTGTCTGGATTGCACCATATTACGGTGAGCCGGGTGAAAGACTTGAAGATACTTGTGCATCTGTGATTGACTGGGAGGTGCATTACAGTGACGATTAAATCTGATAGTTTTAATAAAAATAAAACAACAATCAAAAAAAGTGATTCAGTTCTTTCAATTATGGAACTGATATTGCAATGTGTATTATTTGAATCATTTATTCTTATGGAATATATGGGGGTATTTCTGATAAATGACAGCAGGGTATATATGTGCCTCTGGGTTATTCCGGCTGTAATATTTGCATATTATACAAGAAGAAAGATAAAAAAATTCAATCTGTTTATGTTGTGCAATATTGCAATATTTGCGGTATCGGTTGTGATGTCCGGAAACGACAGTGAATTGTTTGCAAACATGTTGTGTGCGATTCTTATATGTGCATACTCAATATGGCAGAAAAATAATACAGTTCAGAGATATTCAACAGAAAATCTTATTGTTCAGGATGGAAAGACAATTGATGATGCGAAAAAAGCACTTGCAAAGATGTATGCCGGTGAAGATATTCATGTAGTTTTTATAGCAGCACCTGCATTTGGATACCTTGTGGGATATTGGAGAAATGTACTGCCGCTTATGTATATTGAACTTACATTGTGCATATTGTTTGTAGTGTTAAAAATTATTTATAACAATATGAGCCACCTTAATAATGTTCTCAGCCTTAACAGCAAAAAGAATGATTTTCCGGCAAAACAGATGAAACAGGTAAATACGTTTATTACGGCTGCTTCTGCAATTCTTATTTTGTTTGGAATGCTTATATTTTATAATGGAAGATATGGTGGACTTTTTGGTGTTATAGGAAGTTCAGTGACAGGAGTTGTGAGAATCCTTGTAAAAGGATTTTTATGGCTTCTGGGTAAGTCAGGACCGGAGAGCAGCAATACACCGCAGATGGATGATGAGACGCAGGAAGATATTGAAGATGCTATGCAAAGAGAACTTGAATATCCTGACTCACCGATTATGCAGGCATTGTTTGAGGGGATGGTCTTTGCAATAATAATTGCCATGATAATTGCAATTATTTATATGATAAGAACATATGTAAAGACATTTAACAAGACGAAAAAACTCGGCAGTGACTATATTGAGTATATTTCACCTGATGATGAAAATGTAAGGGCTGATAAAGATGTATCAAAGGTAAAAACAAAAGAACCACGTGAGGTACGTTCAGTAAGGAAGCTTTATAAAAAGCATATACTGAAAGGAACGGGTGGAAAAGCACCTGATGAGACAGTTCTGCCAAGTGTTCTTACAACTGAAAATATTACGGCTGACAGTGAACTTTCAGAAAAAATAACAGCGGTATATGAAAAGGCAAGATATTCCAGAGAGCAGATTACAAAAGAAGAAAAAGCTATTTTTAACAATCTTTGATAATATATAATAAAATACTATTGACATGGTTAAAAATATAATGTATTATTTAGATAATAATTAGCAAAAGCAATGAAGAGGAATAATAGGTATTAACCGGAGTCAGAGAGTTGCCGTGTGGTGCGAGGCAATGGAAGGAAGATATTGAACTCACCTCGGAGCTGCTATCTGAAAGTATTATTATATATGAGTAGGCGTAGCCGGAAGCCAACCGTTATATTGGACAGAATATAAGGCAGAGATGTCCGTATTCAGTGAGTGCACGATTGATTCGTGAATAAGAGTGGTAACGCGTGAGACTATAGTCTTTCGTCTCTTGACAGATGTTTTGTCATGGACGGAAGACTTTTTTATATGACAGGATATTTTGAGCAGATATACTAAAAAATGTCTTGTTATAAAAATACATGCGTTCAAAAAAAGAGAAAATTGCAAATGCTTTTTATTGAATTTAAGAATAGTATTAATTTTTTGGAGGTATTAAGATGTTTGATTACAGACAGTACAAGAGAGGTTATTTCATGCCACCTGTAGAGTGCAACGACTGGGTGAAAAAGGAGTATATTGATAAGGCACCAATCTGGTGTTCAGTTGATTTAAGAGATGGAAACCAGGCACTTGTAGAGCCGATGAGCCTTGAACAGAAACTTGAATTTTTCAAGCTCCTTGTAAAAGTTGGATTTAAGGAAATCGAAGTTGGTTTCCCGGCTGCATCAGAGACAGAATATGTCTTTTTAAGAACACTTATTGAAAAGAACATGATTCCTGATGATGTTACAATTCAGGTCCTTACTCAGGCAAGAGAACATATCATCAAAAAAACATTTGAGGCTGTAAAGGGTGCACCGAGAGCTATTGTTCATGTATACAATTCAACATCTTTAGCACAGCGTGAACAGGTATTCAGAAAGTCAAAAGAAGATATCAAAAAGATTGCTGTTGAGGGTGCAAAGCTTCTTAAAGAACTTGCTGCAAAAGAAGAAGGAAACTTTGCATTTGAATACAGTCCTGAAAGTTTTACAGGAACAGAACCTGAATATGCACTTGAAGTATGTAATGCAGTAATTGATATCTGGGAACCTACAACTGACAATAAATGCATAATCAACCTTCCTGCTACAGTGGAGATGTCACTTCCTCATGTATTTGCAAGCCAGGTGGAATACATTGATAAGAATCTTCATAACAGGGAAAATGTTATTATTTCGCTTCATCCTCATAATGACCGAGGAACAGGCGTTGCTGATGCAGAACTTGGTCTTCTTGCAGGCGCGGACAGAATTGAGGGAACATTATTTGGTAATGGTGAAAGAACAGGTAATGTTGATGTAATTACACTTGCAATGAATATGTATGCACAGGGTGTTAATCCTGAACTTGATTTATCTAATATGCCTGAACTTTCAGAGACATTTGAAAGACTTACACAGATGAAGATAGATGACAGACATCCGTATTGTGGTAAACTTGTATTTGCAGCTTTCTCTGGTTCACATCAGGATGCTATTTCAAAAGGGATGCATTACCGTATTGAAAATGATACAGAGCATTGGACAGTTCCATATCTTCCAATTAATCCTGAAGATGTAGGACGTACATATGATTCAGATGTTATCAGAATTAACAGCCAGTCAGGAAAGGGTGGCGTTGCATATGTCCTTGAACATAATTATGGAATGATAATACCTAAGAAGATGAGAGAAGATCTCGGCTATGCTGTTAAGGATGTATCAGATGTTAATCATAAAGAGCTTACACCTGGAGAAGTTCTCGAAATATTTGAAAAAAGATATAAGAAATATACACCTGTATTTAAGATTACAGAAGTTCATTTCAGACAGATTGATGGAATCCAGACAACAGTTACAATAGAAAAAGACGGTGAAAAGATTAATGTTGAATCAAAGGGTAACGGACGTCTTGATGCTGTAAGTAATGCACTTTCAGAATATTTCAACCATAACTGCGATATCTGCTGCTATGAAGAGCATACTCTTAATAATAAGGGTTCAGAATCAAGTGCTATTGCATATGTAGGTATTGTAAGTGATGATGGAAAGGAATATTATGGTGCAGGTGTTGACCATGATATTATCCGTGCATCTATAGATGCTCTTGAGTCAGCTATGAACAAAACTGATATAATTATTATCAAGAAAAGAATTTTGAGGAGGCTGAATAAAAATGAAAAAAATTTTTTCAGCAATGCTAGCTACTGCGGTGATCTTTTCTATGCTTGTGCTGAACGTAGGTGCGCAGGCAGAGAATAAGCTGACAAAAAGCTGGGAATTGGGACTTACTACAAGTATTGCGCTTACGGAGGAGACTGATACCGACGGGACGAAATATGTTTCTGTAACGGGAATCGAAAAAGCTTGGGATTCGCCGACGGTCGATATTCTTGACGCGGTTAAGAGCGCCGCCGGAGATAATTTAGAAGACGGTACAGATGTGTATGTTGCCTTTGATGTGCGTATTAAATATGCTGAGGGTGCCGATACGGAAACACCTGTTACAGCCAGGGTGCTTCTGCGCATGGTACATGAGCTTTCAAAAGACGAAGGGGCTTTTTTGGATCAGTATTCCGGAACATTGTTTGAGTGGAGGGATACCAACATTATGCATTATTTCCAGACGGGACTGGAAATTGGCTCCGAATGGGTGCATTTTGAAGATTATTTGACTGTAGACAGTTTTGAATTAGAAGGCGCAGGTACGGCTTGGAATCTTTGCATCGATACTATCAGCGATCCTACTGCGATTGCGGCCTTGGAGTTTAAAAATGTAGGCGTATATGACGATACTTATGAGCCTGTGGAAGTTGAAGAGCCCGAGGAGCCTGAAGAGCCTGAAGAACCTGAAGAGCCCGCGGGCCCCACGGCAACGCCCATGCCTACGGCAGGACAGCAGACACCGTTCGGAATGAGCACGACAACAGCACCGGCTACGGAAACTACTCCTGATACCGGAGATGCGGATAACGGCAATACCACCACTATCGTTGTTATTTGCGTAGTGGCGGCTGTAGTAGTAGCTGCGGTGATCGTCGGTGTTGTAGTAGCAAAGAAGAAAAAAACATCTGGTACGGATGATTCTGGGGAAACTGATAATAAAACGGAAGAATAAAAAATCTCCCCGCTGCTGAAGCGGGGAATTTTTTAAAAAATTCCTTAAAAATACATAAAGTAAAGCAGCGGGCATATTTTAATAAAGAAAAGAACTTTCAATATTGATTCATAAATGTGTAAAAAATATTGACATTCTGTTCACAGATCAGTATAATGATTCTTATAAAATGTAAAGGAGCAGAGATGATGAAAAAATATCTTTCAATAGCGTTGGCTTTTTTGTTGACGCTTTCCATGCTGACCGCAGGCGTCAGCGCGCAGGCAGAAAATAAACTGACGACTTCTTGGGAAAAAGGTTTGGCCGGTGCGGTAGAGCAGAAAACGGATGCCGACGGTACAACATATGCTTCGGCGACTGGTATCAGCGGCGCCTGGGTTTCCCCTTTCCTGAACGTTTATGATGCGGTAAAGGCCGTCGTTGGCGACGAAGAGGAAGCAGAAGTCATGTTTGCTTTTGAGGTGCGTATTCAGTATAAGAATGCGGAGGATCAGGGCACTCCCATTACGGTTCGTCCTGTGATACGTGCTAATGAATGTGCGGATGATATAAAGAATTCTGAAAGTTTTCTTGAAATCTATGAGGGAGAAATGTTCTCCAATAAGGATAATGCAAATGTCATGGCCTATTTTGATATTTCTTCCTTTGAAGTAACCGATGAGTGGACGGTGTTTGAGTCTTCTAAATTTGTAAGCCAGACGGAACTTAATGACTCCTGGTGGAAAAAATGGGATCTTTGTGTAGACCAGATCAGTGATGCGGATATGATTGCCTCGCTTGAATTCAGAAATGCAGGTGTATATAATGCGGAAGATTATGAGTCTATGATCCCTGAGCCGACAGAGGAACCCACTACGCCTGCCCCGCCGACGGAAGTACCTACACCTACACAGGCGGCGAACACGCCGGTAGGGCTTACCTCTACTACAGCGCCGACAGCATCACCTACGGGAGAAGGAAATACGGATCAAGAGAATGGAAATACGGCTACGATCATTATTGTATGTGTGGTTGCGGCGGTAGTAGTTGCCGCGGTGATCATCGGGATTGTGACTGTGAAAAAGAAAAAGAGCGGAGACACTTCAGCCGAAGAACCGCAGGACGAAAATAAAAACGAATAACTGGAAAATCCCGCATTTATGCGGGATTTTTTTTATAATGTAAGGTGATTTTTGCAGTCTGTATTGGAAGGAAGGCCCCTTCCCTGTTTTGGGAAAACTTCAAAGATACATATGAAGTAAAAAATAGCCATAAAAATATTGACTTTTTGTTAAGGCGTTGTATAATATAAAAAGCGAACTCAAATAAAGGAGATGTATTGCAATGAAAAAATGTGGATCCATAATACTTGCGCTTGCATTGGCTTTTTGCGTACTGACGCTGGGCGTCAGCGCACAGGCAGAAAACAAGCTGACGGCAACCTGGCAAAAGGGGTTTACCAGTGTGGTAGAGGTAAAAACCGATACAGATGGTACCAGCTATGTTTCGGCAACGGGCATTGAAGACGCTTGGTATTCTCCCTTTATTAATGTTTACGATGCGGTAAAGGCCGTTGTCGGCGATGAAGAGGAAGCGGAAGTCATGTTCGCTTTTGAAATGCGTGTAAAGTATAAGGATGAAGGGGATGCCGGAACACCTATAACGGCTCGTGTTATCATTCGTCCCAGTGGAATGGCCGAAAATATAAAAAATGAGGATCAGTTTGTGGAAACCTATGGCGAAGAAGGGATGTTTAAAAATGATGGCGGAAATGTAATGGGATATTTTGATTCCAGTATGAGCACTATTGAAACGACCGAGGAATGGACGGTATTTGAGTGCTCTCATTTGATTCCCAAGACGGATCTTAATGATGCCTACTGGACGGGATGGGATCTTTGTGTGGATATGATCAGCCAGCCGGAGCTGATTTCAGCTTTGGAGTTTAGAAATGTAGGTGTGTACAGCTATGATGATTATGAATCCATAATTCCTGAACCCACGGAGGAACCTGCTACGCCTGTGCCGCCTACTGAGAAACCTATGCCCACACAAGCGGCTAGTACGCCGGTGGGCCTTGCACCTACCGCTACTGCTACCCAGGATTCCGCAGTTGATGGAGAGCAGGACGGTGGAAATAACACCACGACGATTGTTATTGTATGTGTGGTAGCTGTGATTGTCATTGCTGCTATTGTAGTGGGTGTTGTTGTTGCAAAAAAGAAAAAGGCCGGAGAAGATACGGATGCAACCCCGGAGAATAACGACACCAAAGAATAAGAGGATTTGAGTGGCAGCCTTTGTTTTTGCAAAGGCTGCTTTGTTTTGTAAAAATGGTTAGGTATGGGAGAATTTTTATTGTGCCAGTTTCATGCTTTAGCGCTGGAAGGGCGCCGCGGGCAGCAGCGCTTCATCGCCTGAAAGGGGCTTTTATCAACCTGCTGTGTCGGCTTCCTAACGGAATGGTAGCAAAATTGCTGGAGGATGACGACAAGATGGATTACGGGGCAGAACTGTGCACAAGAGAGCACTGGTTATAATCTGGAAGCGGACGAAACTGTTGGTTTATGCATATGGGGAAGGCGGAAAAGAGCGGATCCTTTGAAAAAAATTTAAAAGAAAAATCCCGGGATTTCCGGGATTTTTTTGCTGGTTTTTAATTTTTACCAATCAATCTCTGTTGCGGGCGATCAGCAATAACCGAAGCAGCGTAAATAAGGTAGCAATTACACCGGCAACATAAGTCATTGCAGCAGCGCGCAGTACTGCACGCGACCCTGATTTTTCCTCTTGGCTGACATACCCGCCGGATTCCAGGCAGGTCAGTGCGCGGGACGAAGCGTTGAACTCTACCGGAAGGGTAATCAGCTGAAAGGCCAATACGGCCAAAAACAATGCGATACCAATATTGATAATCAGTTCACTGGCTGCGCCTCCGATCAGAATACCTAAAATCACGACCGGAAAAGCCAGTGCTGAACCTAAATTGGCAACGGGCAGAATGGCATTGCGCAGTTTTATGGGAAAATACTCCGTATCGTATTGGATTGCGTGCCCCACTTCATGGGCGGCAATCCCCAGCGCAGCGACACTTGTGCCGTCATAAACACCCTTGGAAAGGCGTATGACTTTAGCTTTGGGATCAAAGTGATCGGAAAGCTGCGCGCCGGGCGAAGGCTCAATACGGATATCATAAATGCCGTTAGCTTCTAAAATTTCTTTTGCGGCCTGGGCACCGGTTTTTCCGGAGGAGGACGCTACTTTAGAATATCTGTTATAGGCTGAACGTACGCCGATACTGGCAACAGAACCGACGATGAGGGCCGCAATGATCAGCAGCCACTGCAGTGCATAGTCGCTTGAAAAATAAAAGTAGGGCATAATTATCTTCTCCTTTGGATAATATATGAAAATTCGGCAAGGATATTTTCGGGAAGGATCTTCGCGGCAATCCTTGCTATGCGAATTTTTAATGTAGGGATAATAATGATTTTTTTGCGAAACATTTTTTTCAGCGCATACCGTACAGCTTTTTCAGCACTGATGGGCTTGGAGGAGGACGAGGTTCCTGCTACGGTGTTGAATTCGGTCTCCACAGAGCCGGGACAGAAGGCAGATACGGTTACGCCCGTTCCCTTGGCTTCCCTGGCAACAGACTGTGTTAGCCGCAGCACAAAAGCCTTGCTTGCATAATAGAGTGCAAAGTACGGACCCGGCATAAAGGCCGCTGCTGAGGCAACATTTAAAATATATCCGTGCTTCTGCTGTAAAAATGCTTGAAAATACAGCTTTGTTAGAATGGTCAGCGCAGTAATATTGACGTTTAAAACGGAAAGATCGTCCGTTAAACAGGTTTCCTGGATTCCGCCGAACTTTCCCAGCCCTGCGTTGTTGATCAGAATATCTGCCTGGGGAAAGGCCTCAAACAAAGCCGTGCAGCTTTTAGGGTCGGCAAGATCGGCACAGAAGATGTGGCAGGTGTTTTTCATTTCTGCCTGAAGGGCAGATAAGCGGGTTTTGCGTCGGGCGCAGAGTACGGTATCATAACCCATAGCATCAAGTTCACGGGCAAATGCACATCCCAGTCCGCTGCTGGCACCAGTTATGATTGCCAACATAGCATACCTTCATCCTTTTCTTTTTTTATTATTGTACCATATATTTGTGAAAAAATCATTATGGAATGTAAAAAATCAGCTGATTTTTTTCATGGCGTTTGCCTTTTGGCAGCAAAAGTATTATACTATAACAAAAGATTTAAGTTTTATAAGGGGGTTGTATGCAGGCGCTGACGATAGAGGCAGCGGCCAAGATCAATTGGACGCTGGATATTACGGGAACAGATGCACGGGGATATCATTTGCTGGATACCATTATGCAGAAAATTGCGCTTTTTGATACAGTGCATATCAAAAAAACAGATGGCGGTATTCGGTTAGCCTGCAGTTCTTCGGATATCCCTACAGATGAAAGAAATACAGCGTATCAGGCAGCTCAAAAATTTTTGGAACAGACGGCGCTTTCCTGCGGCTGTGAGATTTATATTGAAAAACGAATTCCCTGCGGCGCAGGTTTGGGCGGCGGAAGTGCTGATGCTGCTGCCGTGCTTTTAGGACTGAATTGCTTATTTGGCGGACCGCTCAGCCAAAGACAGTTGGAAGTATCTGCTGCCGCTGTCGGTGCGGATGTTCCCTTTTTGCTAAGAGAGGGTGCCGCCCGCGCCAAAGGGATCGGAGAAAAGCTGACGCCGTTGGAGGAAATTCCGGAACAGGTATTGCTGTGTGCCATGCAGCCGAAAAGACCGGCGCCTACTGCGCTTGTATATCGGCGGTATGATGCTCTCGGCGGGATAAAACGGCCCGATAACGAAGGTTTTCTTCATGCGTTAAAAAGAGGAGATCAGAGGGCGCTTTTACACTTTGGCGGAAATGTACTGCAAAAGGCGGCACAGGAAGTCAGCGGTACGATAGACGGCCTGCTGCAGAAAATGAAGGACAGCGGCGCGTTGTTTTACAGTATGACTGGAAGCGGAAGCGCGGTGTTCGGTGTGTTTGAAACTCTTTCAGAAGCACGGCGTGCAGAAAGCAATTTTGATGGCTTATGGCATTGTGTGTGCAGCACGGTAAACGGAAAAATGCAAATTAAACAGGGGGAAGAAAAATGAACTTTCTTTCAAAAACAGGGGTATTTATTGAAGATTTTCTGGGCATTCCCGGCTTTGATATCTACTGGTACGGCGTATGTATTGCAGCGGGTTTTTTGCTGGCCTTTTTGCTGGCTTCTTATAGCTGCAGGCGGCGAGGATATCGATCGGATCTGGCTATTGATATGCTGATTGTGATATTGATCGGCGCGATGATCGGCGCCAGGGGATATTATGTGGTTTTTGAATGGAATCGTTATTATGTGCCCGGTGATTTTCTTGCTACCTTAAAAAATATTGTGGATATCCGCAGCGGCGGTTTGGCAATATACGGCGGGATTATCGGCGGTGTCATTGCGCTGATGCTGTACTGTAGGTTTTCTAAGGAAAAATACCGGTTTTTGCAGCTGCTGGATATCTGTGCTGCACCGCTGGCATTGGGGCAGGCTATCGGACGCTGGGGGAACTTCTTTAACCAGGAAGCACATGGGGCGTTGGTGGAAAATCCTTCGCTGCAGTTTTTCCCTTATGCTGTTTATTTAGATGATCCCAAAGGATTGGATTCTGCGGGGTGGTACCAGGCAACGTTTTTTTATGAATCGGTTTGGTGTTTAGGTATTTGTATTTTTTTAACTTGGTTCTTTTTCAGGCAAAAATATCATGGACAGCTCACCTTGCTGTATTTTGCGCTTTACGGTTTTGAGCGCGGCATTGTGGAGTGGCTGCGCACCGATCAGCTGACGGTGGGGAACATACCGGTATCGGCAGTGTTAAGTATTGTACTGTGTCTTGCGGCGATTGTTATTTTAGTGGTGTTGCGGATTAAAAATTATACCACGGAAATGCCCTTGATAAGTATTGGAACAAAGAAACGGGAGACAGAAACTCCCTCCCATCCGGCAGAGCCGGAGAATTATGACGCATCCAATGCGCCGGAAAATGAGGAGAAATAATATGAGAAATCTTACGATGATGACGGATCTGTATCAGCTTACGATGATGAATGGGTATTTGAAAAACGGTATGAAAGAGAATGTGGCCGTGTTTGACCTGTTCTTCCGCCCGCTTCAGAACAACAGTGTTTATGCCATTATGGCCGGACTGGAGCAGGCCATAGAGTATATTGAAAATCTTCATTTTGCCGAGGAGGATTTGAATTATTTACGCTCATTGAATATCTTTGATGAGGATTTTATGCGCTATTTAAAGGATTTTCACTTCTCCGGTGAAATTTACGCCGTTGAAGAGGGAACACCTGTGTTTCCGCGGGAGCCGCTCATTCGTGTAAAGGCGCCGATTATGGAGGCGCAGCTGATAGAAACAGCTTTGCTGAATATTATCAACCATCAAACGCTGATTGCTACGAAAGCCAGCAAGGTGACTACTGCAGCTGAGGGGGCAACGGTTTTGGAATTTGGCTTGCGCCGTGCACAGGGGCCGGATGCGGGCATTTACGGCGCAAGAGCCGCTATGATCGGCGGCTGCGCGGGTACCAGCAATGTGCTGACCGGTCAGATGTTCGATGTACCGATTGGCGGGACCCATGCGCATAGCTGGGTCATGTCCTTTCCGGATGAACTTTCAGCTTTCCGGGCTTATGCGGAGATGTATCCCAGCGGATGTCTGCTGCTGGTGGACACTTATAATACGCTGAAAAGCGGTGTACCCAACGCGATTACGGTATTTAAAGAGCTTCGGGCTAAAGGCTATGAACCGACCGGTATTCGGTTGGATTCGGGAGATTTGGCTTACTTAAGTAAGCGTGCCAGAAAAATGCTGGATGAGGCGGGCTTTGAAAATGCAAAAATCTTTGCCTCGGGAGATCTGGATGAAAATGTAATATGGGATTTGAAAATGCAGGGAGCCAAGCTTGATGTTTATGGCGTAGGTACAAAGCTGATCACCAGTGATGATCTTCCGGCGCTGGGCGGAGTGTATAAGCTGGCGGCGGAAGTCGTGAACGGAAAAATGATTCCGAAGATTAAAATAAGCGAAAATGCCGTAAAGGTGACAAACCCCGGTTATAAACAGGTTTGGCGGATATACGGCAAGGCGGATGGCAAAGCTATTGCCGATTTAATTACGCTGGATGAAGAAAAAATCGATACCGGAGCGCCGCTTACTATTTTTGATCCCGTGGATACCTGGAAGAAGATGACGATTACGGATTTTACCGTAAAGCCGTTGCTGGTACCTGTGTTCAAAGAGGGAAAAAAGGTATACGATTCTCCTTCGCTGAAAGAAATACAAAAGAATTATTTTGCCCAAATGGATACGTTCTGGGATGAATATAAACGGCTTACCCGGCCCCATGTCTATAAAGTAGATCTTTCAGATAAACTGTATCAGTTAAAACAGCAGCTGCTTGAGGAAGCCGGCGCGGAGAGGAAATAGAAGATGGAATTTAAATCAAGGCTTGGAAAATATAAAGCAAAAGAAGTAGATGCTTTTATAGCACAGCTGAAAAAGAGTTATGAGGAAAAAATAGAAGCTTTGCAGGCACAGATAGCAGAGCAGCAGACGCAGTGCACGCAACTGAAGGAAAAGATCGCGTCCTTTGAGGAAAAGGAAAGTGTTATTGCCAAAGTGATGTTGGAAGCCACCGTTCATGCCAAGGAGATTGAAGAAGATTACCGTCAAAGAGCCCAGGAAAGCGATATGGCCTGCCAGCGGCTGCACGATGAATGGGTAACGGGAATGCAGTCTGCCGCGGCCAATTTGAATAAGCTGCGCGCAGAGGCTAAGGATATGTTGGCAAAAATTGATGAGCAGTTCGCGGGACTGTGCGCTTGGGCAGATAACCGGCTGGAGGCCCTGGAGAGCGCCCAGCTTCCCAGTGCAAAAGAAGATTCCCTGGCCGAAGAGATTGCCAAGGGCGCCGGAGCGGATCTGGGGGAGCTTTGCCGTGAAATGGGGCTCTCCGGGGAGGAAAAAGAAAAGGACGGCGGTGCTTTGGATGACCAAAAACAGTAAAAAGACCGCAGCACTGATCGGCGGTGTTGCCACGGTGTGCCTGATTGCTCTGCTTTCTGCTGTTTGGTATTTTTCTACGCGTTTTGCCCCTTCGAGTACCGGCGAACACATTATCGCCAATCAATTGGAAGAAAAGATTTCGTTTGTACCGTATTTTAAAGATGGAAATATTTATATGCTGCAAAACGGAAAGACTATTCTTGCCGCGGAAAATGTATATGATCCTGCGGCGGAGGATCCGATCTATACTGCGGATTATGCTATTGACGCTGCTTCGGGTAAAATGCTGTATGTAGCAGAAGGTGTGCTGTATCTTTTTACCGGGGAAGAAACTTTGGTGCTGGGCAGCGGTGTCAGTTCCTGGCGCACAGTTGCAGGCATGGATGCGGTCGCGTTTACTACTGCTATGAGCGGCAGCAGTACTTTGGGAATTTTGTATTTATATTATGACGGCATTACGGTACCGTTGGATACCGGGGTCGTATCCAATACGATTCGTTTTTCTCAGAACGGACAGTATTTGTTTGCTGAAAAGCCTAACACATATCCCCAGATCCGTTCCCGGTTGATTTGTTATGAAACACAAACGGGCACATCCGTTGTTGCAGATGAGGACTGCGCGCCGGTAATGTGGGTATCAAACTCCGGTTCTACAGTGATTACCGGGGAATCCTTTGATGATACGCTTTACAGCTACCGGATATTTGCACAGAATTTTAAAAAAAATAAAACCTTTGAAAATGTGTACTATCCCTCGGTCACGGATGATCAGAGTGTAGCGTACTTGCTGTGCAACTATGATTTAACTGCAAAAAGCGGGGACTTGGTAGCTGTGGATCTGGAGACTTTGCGCAGTAAAAAACTTGCGGAGAATGTCAGCTTTTTTAACAGTGATGCAGTAACGGATCCGGCCAAGGGGGTTGTATACAGTGTATGTGATTCTCAGGAGGAAGGATTATATAGCATTTATTATTGCGATATTCAGGGCCGCTCGACTCGGTTGGTACGCAATACCGATGAAGATACGCTCTATAATGTAGCGATAAACAGCGAAAAACATACTGGATTTCTTTTAGCTCCGGGGGCAACATTGCAGGATAATGCGGTTTATGTGCTGCAGTGGAAAAACGGCAGTATTGAAACGCAGCGTGCGGCATCAGGATATGTGGAAGATTTGACGTATTATGAGCTTACTGATACGGTCACATATCTGAAAAACCCGCAAAACAGCAAAGTAGAGCTTTATGTTATGGGGCTGAACGGCGAAAATCGACTGCTTTGCAGTGACGCGGGTACAGTATACAGCAGTCAAAACAGAAGCTACAGTGCGCAGACTGTACTTTCCAATGATGCGGAAAGTGTTTTGTATTTTGCGGACATTCAAATCGGAGAAAGCTCAGCGGAGACCAGCGGCGTTTTGAAACTTTCTGTTTCAGGAAACAGTCTTGTCATTGCTGAAGGGGTGTCATCCTCGTATATGAGCGCACCGATTGCTAATGCGGATATGAGTGAAATTTACTATTGCGTAAAAAAAGAGGGGAAACTGTTTGATCTATATCGGTATTCCGGCGGTGAAAGCACATTGTTGGTGGAGAATGTGCATGGATTGATTGCTTTGGAAAACGGAAAGAGCAGTTTATCATAAAGAGCATTTCTTTTGGTTTGCCGCACGAAAGATTAAAAAACAACAAAACAAAGAGCTCCGGGAAACTTACCGGAGCTCTTATGTTGCTTGAAGAAATTTGCTTTTTTCTATTCTCTATTGTTTTTTCGGGGCGTTTTTCTTTTCTTCAAATCGTATCAGGGCCTCTATATTGATGCCGCTTTCCCAAGGCCGGCAGCGGGTATTGAATGCAAGGCCGTTTTTATAATATTCCACCCACGCACCGGCTTCATCCAGCAGACGGAGAAGATATTCGTAAATTTTCTCCGACATGGGATCTTCCAGCGTCAGCAGTGCTATCAGAAAAAAGCCATAGGAGTGGCCCACCTCGCCGGCGGCAGACCCGGAAATGACGCCGTTTTTTTGGAAATTTTCTTTCAGCGGCTGTACCATGCTTCGGATTACGGAGAGGGGGACGCAATCAGCGCCGATGTATACCGGTGCCAAAGAGACGGCAGGAAGAAGAAAATGTTTCTTTACTCGTGGCCCGGGAGTATTTTTCTTTAGACATTCCGGGCAGCAAAAGCGCCCGTATATATTTTTAAAGGTAGATCCAAAAGCACCGCAGCCTTCGCATACACCATTGCGGGTTGGGGGATACTCCTCTGGAGCCATTCGTTCGGGGTTGTTGGTATAAAGCTGTTCCTGTATAATAAAGTTTGCCGGATAAGCCTGCCGGATCTTTTCGTAGAGCTTTTGCAGCTCCGCATCATCAAAAACAGCCAAATAGTGCTGTAGAGAGGTTAAAAACAGCATGGTGGATTCTGCACTGCCGTCATAAATCGTATCACGCGGGAGCATGCCGCCGGCGATATAGGTCTCATCTCCGTTAAACGGCAGCATATTGTTTTTCAGCTGTTCTTTTTGTTTTTGAATCGCCCACCGAATCAGTGGCAGCATATCCTGCAGAAATAGGTCGTCCTTTGTTTGCTCGTAGAGCTGGAATGCCAGCAGCACCAAATAACCGGTGATTTCAACGGCATCGTTTTCATGAATATGAAACACACTGTGATCGCCGATGCTTTGGGCATTATGCAATTCGCCTTTTTCGTCGAATACTGATTTATAATAGTACATAATGGCTTTTGCTTCGTTTATAAGGCCCATGGCCATCAGGCCTCTTGCTGTGCCGTATTGATCGCGCACATAAGCCAGATGGTAGTTATAGCCTGCCAGCACACCTCCGTCCTCGCCCTGCTGCGCTTTAATCAGCACAGCAATGTTTTCACATATTTCTTTGAGAGCAGGAGAAAAAGGCTTCATCTGCATTAAGGCTTCCTGCCAAATTTGTTCTGTACGCTGCTGTATTTTTTCAAAACCGGAAAGCAATGCCGCTTTCATATCTTGTTCTGTTTCACCAAAGAGGAGATAACAGGTTCCGGGCATTGTTTGAATGAGATATTCCCGTGGTTGTATTTGTGTAAAAGTACAATTTACGCCTTTAAATATGTTTTGAATATTTTTATTTACACGGTAATTGTAATAGCGGTTACCCCGTGGCGTGCTTAAATGCAGGGTATCTTTCTTTAATACGGCGTCTTCATCCTCCTGCAGGGTGAGCGTGAGGGTAAGCGGTTGATCGGCTGAGATTTTTCTTATAAAACAGTGGGTGACACTGTCGGCAATATCGGTAAATACTGCACCGTTATCCAGAACATGCTCCCAAGTATTTGTGCCGGGCTTTCGCCGGGAAATACAGTGTTCTGCGCCGGAGGAGAGAGAAAAACAGGTGCCGGCTGAATACGGGTAGCCAAAAGCCTGCAGGATTTCAGGTCCGATTTCGTAGACGCAGATCCGGCCGTTCCCGATGGCGTGCACCGCTCCGTTGTCATTATTTTTATTCCAGATTCTTTCCATTGCGTTTGCTCCTTAGCTTAAGAATATTTTTATTGTATCATCGCTGCGCCGATTATACAATGTGGAATCATATCTTTTTAATGGACAAAAACACTTTTTTATGGAAAAAGAAGCTTGAATAAAAGAATAGGCTTCCCCTTCAAGGAAGCCTTGCTATAGCAAGGAAGCCATTAAAAAATAGGATGCATGGTTTTGCTGTAAAAATCACTCCTGCGCAAGATAAAAATGCACAACTGCCTCCCGGCTTCCCAAGGCTTGGGCAAGCAAAGACGGCTCGTTTATGCGGCCCAGAGGCGTATAGCTGTAGGAAGTAGAAAAGTTTTGATAAAACAGAACCAGGCAGTTTGATCCGTAAAGCATCAGGTCTCCTGTGTGAATGGACGCGGGATTGCTTGGTGCGGTGGGAAGATCGGAAGAAAGATAGAAAAATTTTTCGTTTCCGTTCAGCTCGTTCATAGTCAGCGTTAAGGGCAAAAGCTCTAAAAAGGTTTCTGCCGCGGCATTATCGTAGAGCTGCAGAGAAAAAATCCTGCCGCCGGTTTCCATGTACAAGCTTTTTTCCACTGTGTCAGAATTCCCGGTACTGTCGGGAGAAGAAAGAGATTCCGTCGCTGTGCTTGAACCAGCCGTTTCTGCCGATAGCGGAATTTCGGATAGGTGTTCTGTATGTGTGCAGCCGGCTGTAAACAATAGCAGGAAAAGTGCGGAACATAGAAATTTATACATTTTTGCCTGCCTCATAGGCTTCGCTTAATGCCGGATGATCCTGGATTTGACCCGGAGATTCAACGCCGCCGGCAAAGACTGTGCCTGCCAGGTGTGCTTTGGGAAAGCAAATAATCCAGCCGGAGAGACCCGCTTTTACGCCGTCTACGGCAGAGGCGTCTTCATCGGCTGCGGCGGCTAAAAGATAGATATCCCGAAATGCGTAATCCGTATTATAGAGGGGATTGCTGCGGTCAAGCAGTGTTTTCATCTGGCCGGACATTGCATAATAATAAACGGGCGTAGCAAAAACGAGCACATCGGCTGTAAGCATTTTTTGGGTGATTTCCCGTGCATCGTCGTTTATAATGCAGCGCCCTGTCTTTTGACAGGCCATGCAGCCTTTGCAGAAGGTAAGATCTTTTTCACGCAGTGCAATTTTTTCTGTTCGGTGTCCGGCATCCTGCGCGCCTCTGATAAAGGCATCGGCCAATTGATCGGAATTCCCCTGTCTGCGGGGGGAGGTTGAAAGAACTAAAATGTTTTTTGGCATGGCGGAGTCTCCTTCTTTATTTTAGCAATTCCCGGATGGATTGGACAATCTGCGGAGCGGTTAAACGATTTTCTCTTAGGACGGTTGGTACGTCATAACGGTCTAAGAAGCCTTTTTTTATGCCAAAGTTTAATACTTTGATGTCCGTACTTCCGTAAAAACGCGCAATTTTTTCTCCAAAACCTCCATCCAAAAAGCCGTCTTCTAAGGTAACGATCACGTGATGATCCTTTTTTAGGCTGCTTAAAAGGGGAATATCCAAATCTGTTATAGAATACGGTTTAATAACGGTAGGTTGGATTCTATCTGTTTCTTTCAGCTCTTTTGCGGCGTCAAGCGCCAAGGGATAAAAAGTACCCAAGCCTATGATAGCTGCACCGCTGCCGGATTGGACGGTTGTCCAGTGATCTATGTTTTCAGCATTCCAGGAAAAGACACTGCCGGAAGAGCGCATGTGTCCTCCCGGTACGCGGATTGCTACCGGATGCTCCGTCTGTTCAAGACTCCAGGAGAGCATGGAAAGATATTCTTCGCGGTTTGTAGGTGCTAAATAGACTAAATTGGGAATGTTGCCCATCATGGGAATATCCTGCAGCCCCAAATGGGTGACATCGTTCATACCGTATACGGAACCCTCAAAGATGATGAGCGTAGCGGGGTTTTTATCGATGCAAAGATCCTGGGAGAGCTGATCGAAGGTCCTTTGAATAAATGAGCTGTATACGCCGAAGACCGGCTTGCCTCCGCCGGCTGCAATACCGGAAGAGAGTGCAACGGCAGTCTGTTCGGCAATACCTACATCAATAAATTGGCTGCCGGCTTCCTGTCGTTTTTCTTTTGTAAAGCCCATTACCGTAGGCGTGCCAGCGGTAATGGCAACAACGGAAGGATCTTCTTTCATTTTCTTCAGCAAAAAATCTGCAGTTATAGTGGAATAATCTTCTTCTGTTTTTAGCTGATAGCGCGGTTTACCGGTTTCTAAGATGAACGGACCGCTGTAATGCCACCCTTCCCGGTTTGCCTCAGCTGGAGCATATCCTTTTCCCTTCTGTGTGTGAATATGTACTACTGTAGGACGGCAAGTATCTTTGACTTGGATAAAAGCTTCGTAAAGAGCAGGGATATCATTGCCGCCGGCAACAAAGAGATATTCAAGCCCCATCGCGCGGAAGAGATTACATTCGGCGCTGCCGTTTGTTTGACGCAGCAGCTGCAGATTTTGATAAAGTCCGCCGTGATTTTCTGCAATAGACATCTCATTATCATTCACTATGATGATCAGATTGCTTTTGAGCTCAGCGGCCACATTTAATCCTTCCAGCGCTTCGCCGCCGCTGAGGGAGCCGTCGCCGATTACTGCGATCACATTGTTTTTTTCTCCGCTCAGATCCCGTGCTTTGGCCAGTCCGCAGGCTAAACTGACAGAGGTAGAGGTATGACCTACGGTAAAGCAGTCATGAATACTTTCCCTCGGATTGGTATAGCCGGTTACGTCATCATAGTGTTCCGGGAATAAAAAAGCGTCTTTTCGGCCGGTAAGCATTTTGTGTGTATAAGATTGGTGAGATACGTCGAATACGATTTTGTCCTTTGGGGAGTCAAAGACCGCGTGCAGAGCAATGATGGCTTCTACCATACCCAAATTCGGACCGAAATGGCCGCCGTGCCGGCTTAGTTTCTCCAGCAGTGTCTGCCGCACTTCGTTAGCAAGAACTTTTAACTGTGTTACGTTTAATTTTTTTACATCTTCAGGCCCATTGATGCGTTCTAAATACATATTATTCATTCTCCTTTTTTTCCCAGATCAGTTTCCCCGTTTTGACCGCTTCCTGATAACGGGAAATTTTATAATCGAGTCGTTCCAGCGTGGCATCAATCTGCCGGCGCTGCGCTAAAAGAGCCTCTTTTTGTTCCTGCAGCAGCTGAAGCCGCGCGGCAAAGGTGGCATCACCCATTTGCGACAGCTTTACGTATTCTATCATTGCTTCCACCGGCAATCCTGCACTGCGCATGCATAGGGCAAGTTCCACCCAGCCGAGATCCTCCGGAGTATAATTCCGTATGCCGCCTGAAGTGCGTGTTACCGGCGGGATCATCCCTACACGTTCGTAGTATCGTAAGGTATCTTGGGAAAGATTGTATTTTTCGCTGACTTCCTTGATCGTCAATCACTTTCACCGCCTTTTATTATTTGCATTATTATGATAATACTTGGAGTTGACTCAAAGTCAATCTTTTTTTGCTGCTTTTCTATGAAAATTTTGTGAAAAACCAAAGGTGCGGATTTTATACTCTTTTATTTTGGCCATATTGAAATCGTTCTGTAAAAAGTTTCGGGCAGGAAAAGCAGGGCTTGCCGCCATGGAGAATCTGTAAAAGAAATCCCTTGTGAACAGTTGAAAAACGTAAAAAATTGTGATATAATAAAAGAAACTTTGTGCCGGCGGCTTTTTGTCGGGAGCATATTTTATTTTTGCGATGCATACCATGACAATAAAAGGATTGCATTGCCGTACAGTGCAAAAATATTCTTTGTGATAAAGGAGAAGTTTATATGGGACTTATTAGAGCAGCGGTTGGTGCATTGGGCGGCACGTTGGCCGATCAATGGAAAGAGTTCTTTTACTGTGACGCACTTGCCGGCAATGTTTTGGTAACGAAAGGACAAAAACGTATTTCAGGCCGTTCTTCCAATACGAAAGGGAATGATAATATTATTTCTAACGGTTCTGGAATTGCCGTGGCTGACGGCCAGTGTATGATCATTGTAGAGCAGGGCAAGGTGGTGGAGGTCTGCGCTGAACCGGGCGAATTTACCTATGACGCTTCTACTGAACCCAGCATTTTTGCCGGCAGCCTGGGACGGAGCATTTTGGATACCTTTAAAACCATTGGCAAGCGCTTTACCTATGGCGGCGATACCGGCAAGGATCAGCGCGTTTATTACTTTAATACCAAGGAGCTGATCGATAATAAGTTTGGCACGCCGAATCCCATTCCGTTCCGCGTGGTAGATAAAAATATCGGCTTGGACATCGATGTGGCCGTGCGCTGCAACGGTGTCTATTCTTACAAAATTGCGGATCCGTTGCTGTTTTATACTAACGTATGCGGCAATGTAGAGCGCGATTATACCCGTGCCGATATCGAAGGTCAGCTGAAAACAGAGTTTTTAAGTGCGCTTCAGCCTGCTTTTGCCAAGATATCGGAAATGGGAATTCGTTATAGCGCACTGCCGGGCCATGCAGAAGAGCTCTCCCAGGCGATGAACGAAGCGCTTACGGCTAAGTGGGCGCAGCTGCGCGGCCTGCAGGTGGTATCTGTGGCTATGAATCCAATCACGCTTTCTGAAGAAGACGCCGCAATGATCAAGCAGGCACAGCAAACGGCCATTATGCGGGATCCTACCATGGCGGCTGCTACCTTAGTCGGCGCACAGGCCGAAGCAATGAAATCTGCTGCTAAAAACGAAAATGGTGCGATGATGGGCTTTATGGGTGCAACAATGGCACAGCAAGCCGGCGGCGTAAACGCACAGAATTTGTTTGCGCTTGGCGCGCAGCAGCAAACTGAAAAAAAACCGGAAGCTGAGCCTTCGGACGCTTGGCCGTGCAGCTGCGGGGCTACGGCATCCGGAAATTTCTGCACAGAGTGCGGCGCTAAAAGACCGGCGGCAAACGGTAACAAAACATGGCAATGTTCCTGCGGGGCACAGGCACAGGGAAATTTCTGTACCGAGTGCGGCGCCAAACGTCCTGAAGAGGGCTGGTCGTGCGCTTGCGGAGCAGTCAATAAAGGAAAGTTCTGTTCAGAATGCGGTGCAAAAAAACCGGCGGGTGCACCCCTGTATCGTTGTGATAAATGCGGATGGGAACCGGAAGATCCGCATCATCCGCCTAAATTCTGTCCGGAGTGCGGCGATAATTTTGATGAGAAGGATAAGCAATAG
>ENA-ORNQ01000882-ORNQ01000882.1-human-gut-metagenome-genome-assembly--contig:-NODE-882-length-26476-cov-14.493660_pt1 | contig 26476 bp, 25 predicted proteins | sample MGYA00242116_ERZ509024 | MGnify/ENA primary metagenome ERZ509024 (study PRJEB26280, sample SAMEA2338697) | human gut metagenome | biome: human gut; feature: human-associated habitat; material: faeces...
CGGCACGGAAATCGCTCTTGGAGAAGGTGTCAAAATCCACCTGATCCTGGAACAGTGGCTCGATCTGAACATTGGAAAAATCGATTTTTTCCTCCACGACCGGAGCCGCCTGAGCAGCCTCCGCAGGAGCCTCAACACGCTTTTCAACCTTCTTGTCAGAGTCCAACGGCTTCATTGTCGGGAACAGAATGACATCACGGATCGAGTTCATGCCGGTCAGCAGCATGACACAGCGGTCGATACCTATGCCGAGACCGCCCGTGGGAGGCATGCCGTACTCGAGAGCATTGATGAAATCGTCGTCCATCATGCCCGCCTCATCGTCGCCCTTGGCACGAAGCTCGACCTGCTTCTGGAAGCGCTGCTTCTGGTCGATGGGGTCGTTGAGCTCGGAGAAAGCATTGCCCATCTCACTGCGGCAGATAAACAGCTCAAAGCGCTCGGTGAGCCTGTGGTCCTTGGGGCTGCGCTTTGCAAGCGGGGAAACATCAACAGGATGCATAGTGATGAATGTCGGCTGGATGAGCTTTTCCTCAACGAGCTGGTCAAAGCTCTCGTACAGGGCGTGACCCCAAGTGGGCTCAACCTTATCCATGTCGACACCGGCGGCCTTTGCGGCTGCAACGGCTTCGGCATCGCCCTCGATAGTCATGAAGTCAACGCCGACATATTTCTTGACAGCCTCCGCCATGGTCAGACGCTGCCAGCCCGGGGTGAGGTCAATAGTCTCACCCTGCCAATTGCACTCATAGGTGCCGAGGATGGACATTGCTGCACCCGAGAGCAGGTCCTCAAAAAGATCCATCATGTCGTTGAAGTCGGCATAGGACTGATAAAGCTCAACGGTGGTAAACTCCGGATTGTGCTTGGTGTCCATGCCCTCGTTGCGGAAGATGCGGCCTATCTCATAGACACGCTCAATGCCGCCGACGATAAGGCGCTTGAGGTTGAGCTCCGTTGCAATGCGCAGGAACATGTCGATATCAAGGGTATTGTGATGGGTAATGAACGGTCTTGCGGTAGCACCGCCGGAGATGGTGTTGAGAACCGGTGTCTCGACCTCCATGAAGCCGCGGCCGTCAAGGAACGAACGGACATAGCTTATAAACTTCGAGCGTATCTCGAAATTGCGGCGGCTCTCGTCGCTCATGATGAGGTCAACGTAGCGCTGGCGGTATTTAAGCTCGGTATTGGTCATGCCGTGGAACTTCTCGGGCAGCGGACGCAGGCTCTTTGAAAGCAGCGTTACGCCCTTGACATGAACGGATATCTCCTCGGTCTTGGTCTTGAACACGAAGCCCGTCACGCCGATGATATCGCCGATATCATATTTTCTGAAATCGGCAAATTCCTGCTCGGACACATCATCCTTGCGGATATACAGCTGGAGCTGGCCACGGTCGTCTTTTATGTGGCAGAATATTGCCTTTCCCATGCCACGCTTGGACATTATGCGGCCTGCGACCTGAACGGTCTTGCCGTCGAACGCATCGTAATCGGCCTTGATATCGGCAGAATATGCGCTTCGAACAAATTTGGTCTGCTCAAAGGGGTCTCTGCCCTCCTGCTGGAGAGCCGTAAGCTTATCACGGCGAACCTGCAAGATCTCGGAAAGCTCCTGTGCAGGTACCTCATTGGTCTTAATATCGCTCATATGTTTCCCTCAAATCAAGTATTTTCTACGGAAAGAATCTCAAAATGCATCTCGCCTGCGGGGGCATCGACATTGATCTTATCGCCTGCGACATGGCCGTACAGGCCTCTGCCGAAGGGAGAGTCGTCAGATACTTTACCATCCATGGGGTTTGCTTCCTGCGAGCCGACAATGGTGTATGTTTCTTCATAGTCATCGTCAAGGTCACGGACCTTGACAACGCTGCCGAGAGTAACAGCGCCCTTGGCTGCGCCTGTATCGACCTTTTCAACGATCTCTGCATTTTCAAGCAAAACTTTTATCTCGGCTATCTTGGAGTAGAGCTTGCCCTGCTCGGTTTTTGCCTCATCATATTCGCTGTTCTCGGACAAATCGCCGAAGCTGCGTGCCTCTTTGATCTGCTCGGAAACTTCCTTTGCCTTGTCGGTCTCGAGGTACTGAAGCTCCTCTTTAAGAGCGTCATAACGTTCCTGACTCATTTTAAATCTGCTGTCGGTAGCCATAATGCGGTCTCCTTTATAATAAATTGCTTAATTTTTATCCTATCACCCGTCAGCCGAGTGCATTTATCGCCGTTTCAAGCTGTTTATCCGTCTTTTCATCGTCCTGCGCCACGGCTATATCGGGGGTCACGCCACCCGCTTCGGCGAGGTCGACTCTGTTGGGAGTGAGGTACTTGTGGGTCGAGATATGGACGGCACTTCCGTCGGAAAGCTCAAGCGTTATCTGGCTACGAGCCTTGCCGGTGGTCTGTTCGCCGACGACAGTCGCCCAGTTGTACTCCTGTAGGGCGGCTGCAAAAAACTCCGCCGCACTGTAAGAGTTGCCGTTAACGAGCACGATCATCTTGTTTTTAAGGCTGACCTTGTCCGAGGTCTGCACAGTTTCTTTTCCGCTCTTATCGACGCTGATGAACAAATCACCTTCGGGCAGGATGTAGTCGAGCAAATCGACAAGCTCGGTCAAGAGTCCGCCGGGGTTATTACGTACATCGAAGATAAAAGAGGTCGCACCGGTCTGCAGAAGCTGCTCTATCGCCTTTTTTGTGTTTTCGCTGGAGCCTGCCTCAAAATTGCTTATCTTGATATAGCCGATGTTGCCGTCTAAAAGCCTTGAGCTTACAGGGTTTTTGTAGATTATCTCGCAGGCAACGGTAACGGTTTTGGTGTCTCCGCCGCTTTCAAGGGTCATGGGAAAGTCCTTATTGACCTTCGAGCGGATGAGTAAGCTCACATCCTCAAGGGTCTTATCGGAAACATCCTCGCCGTCTATGGCGGTTATAATATCGCCGACGGCTATGCCGGCATTTGCGGCGGGGCTTGACTCCTCAACGGAGAACACCTCAAACTCGCCGCTGCTGTTGACCTTCACGCTCACTCCGATGCCGGAGTATTCATTTGAGCTTGAAAGCTTGTACGCCTCGTACTCCTCAGCGTTCATGAAGTAGCTCCATTTATCGCCGATACTTTTTACCATTGCCGCCGCTGCGGCATTGTACAGCTCGTTATAATCGGCATCGCCGATGTAATTATCGTCTATGATTTTCTCAATCTCAACGTAACGTCTTGCATCGTCAAGATACTGCTTTGAGCCAAACCCGCCAATTGCGGCGACATAGGTCAAAATGGCAGTGACTATGGCGACTGCAAGACAAGCTATTATAAGGTGAGTCAGCTTGATTTTGTTGTCGAAGTTCGGCAGTTTCCCTTTTTTCAAGTTGCTTTCCCCTTTCCCGATATGTAGCACGATTGACTGGCAGTCTCAATGACTGCCAGTCAAGTCTATTTTATGAATATTCAGTCGGCGTATTCGCTTACCGAGCAAACATGGGTATTATGTGCAGGCAATTCATGCGTTTCATGAGCGCAAGCCACGGTACCCGCAGTAAAGGGGAGCACACTTACCACAAGGCTCAACACCATTACCAAAGCGAGAATAAGCGCCAGAATTGATACAACGAATTTTCTGTTCATTTTATTCTCCTCAGACCTTGAGATAATTCCTGATAGCTATCGTACCGCCGAATGCGCCGACTATAACGCCGACAGCCATAAACACACCCAGCACGAACGGCCAAAGCTCCGTGAACGGAACGATCTGAATGAACGATATTGCAAGGCTTGAAGATATCTTTGACTCAAGAGCCGTATACAGTCCCCACTGCGCAAGGAATGCCAGTCCGCCGCCGACAATGCCGAGGATCAGGCCCTCAACAACAAACGGGCAGCGAATGAAGCTGTTTGAAGCGCCGACCATCTTCATTATCGCTATCTCTTCCCTTCTGCCGAAGGTTGCAAGCTTGATGGTATTGGACATAATAAACAGGGACACAAAAACGAGGACGACTATTAGCGCAAGCGACACGACGCTGACGACATTCCGAACCGAGATGAACTTGTCGGCATAATCGAGGGGGGCGTTTACCTTGACGATACCGTCAATTTCGCCGATGGCGGCCTGTGTCTGCGCCATTTTGCTCAGGTCAACAAGCTGAATGACAAAACGATGGCGGAACACTTCGTCGTCTATGCCTTCCATAAGGCTTTTATCGTACTTTTCCATAAACGCTTCCTTGGCTTCGGTGCGGCTGACAAACTCAACGTTTGCGACATTATCGATCGCCTCGATCTTGGTCTGGAGCTTTGCCGATGCATCCTGTGCGCTCATGGATTCGTCAACATAAGCGAGAATCTGATTCTGATTGCCTATGTCGTCGATTATGTTATTTACATTGATATCAAGAAGCGTGAAGCTGCCCATTACTATAAGGCAGGCAATGATTATCGTGACCGAGGCAAAGGACATAAAGCCATGCGTAAATATATTGCGGAAGCCCTCGCCTATCAAATATCCGTATCTATTCAACTTCATAACTGTAGTACCCATCCATTCCGTCACTGATCAGGTGGCCGCCGTCAATGGCGATGACACGCTTGGAGAATGCGTTGACCAGTTCCTTCTCGTGGGTTACCACCAAAATGGTAGTACCCATCTCGTTTATCTTCTCAAGCAGGAGCATCAGCTCAAGGCTGCGCACAGGATCGAGGTTGCCGGTAGGCTCATCGGCGATGATCATGGTAGGATTGTTGACAAGCGCCCTTGCAATGGCAACACGCTGCTGCTCGCCGCCGGAAAGCTCGGCAGGCAGGCGCTTTTCACGGCCGTCAAGACCGACGAGCTCCAAAACATGCGGCACTCTCGCCTTTATCTCTCTGTTCGATGCGCCGACAACACGCATTGCAAATGCGACATTGTCATAGACCGTCATGTTCTCGATAAGACGGAAGTCCTGGAAGATAACGCCCAGCGTTCTGCGCATTTTTGGCATCTTGCGGCGCTTTATCTCGCCCATATTGAAGCCGTTGACGATGACCTTTCCGTCGGACGGCCTGATCTCGCCGGTGAGCAGCTTGATTATCGTGGTCTTGCCGGAGCCGGACGGACCGACGAGGAAGGCAAACTCACCCTCATTGATGGTCAGGCTGAAATTATCCAGCGCAGCGACATCGCTGTTTTCATAGACCATCGTTACATTCTTCATTTGAACCATAGGTTTTCCTCCTGAGGTTTTGCTTGGCAGGCTGCCCTGCCGATTTTTCAGCGACCGTTATTGTTCACCGAGTCGAGATACTGCTTGACCATCATTGCGACCTTGAAGACTATCGCATGGTCAAACTCACGCAGATCGAGCCCCGTCAACTTCTTGATCTTCTCAAGACGGTACACGAGCGTATTGCGGTGGACATACAGCTTGCGTGATGTTTCGGATACATTCAGGTTGTTTTCAAAAAACTTATTAATGGTCTCAAGCGTATCCTCATCGAGAGTCTCAAGCGGGTTCTTCTTAAAGACCTCGTTCAGGAACATCTCGCAAAGAGTTGTAGGCAGCTGATATATGATTCGGCCGATGCCGAGGTTTTCGTAGCTGATGATAGTCTTTTCCGAGTCGAACACACGGCCGACATCAATGGCTATCTGTGCTTCCTTATATCGGTCGGCAAGCTCTCTTAAATGTCTCGCCGTTGTGCCGATGCCGATTATGCAGTTGATCTGAAGCTCTGCTTCAAGTGTTTTTTCAATGCTCTCGGCAATGGCCTTTACCTCACTGCTGTTGTCGCCGTTGGGAAGCTCCTTGATGACGACCATGTCAGCCTCATTGACGCTAATTACAAAATCATGCTGTCTGTCGGTAAACATATTCTGCAGAACCTCAACGGCTGCAACATCGGTATGCTCGACCTGACGCACCAAAAGCAGTGCCCTCGGAACATCCGGCACAAAGTGCAGCTCCTTCGTTCTTACATAAACATCACCGGGCAGAATATTATCTGAAATAATGCTCTTCAAAAAGGCCGCCTTATTGTACTTTTCCTCGTAATTGGTCTTTGCCTCATTGAATGCAACGGCAGCCATCATGCAGCTGACCCTCGCAAGTTCATCGCAGCCTTCCACGAAGACCGCATAATCAAACTTAGCGGCATTAGAACCAAGGATTTTATAGGTGCGCTGATTGCTCACATAAACAGGCTCGGACGCATCGTAATTATAGCTTTGGAAGTCCTCAAGGCGTGAACCTATCATGGGAAGCTCGCTGCAGGTGATGACAAACCCCTGCTCGTCTATAACACCGATGCATCTGTCGGTTGCTTCCTTTATCTGAATTATGACACTTTGAAAAATCCTGCTGGACATTGCTTTTCCTCCCCTGGCAGTATGGGTATTTTAACGATAGCTTCGCAATGATACTTCCAACATAATAATACTTTTTTGTGCGTTTTTCAATAGAAAAGTACGTTGAATTTGTGGAATTTTCAAAAAAAGAGCTAATTTCCTTGCTATATTCACCAAAATTTCGGGCAAAAATTGTTCACTTTTTCTTCATCACTCTGCACAATTCATCCGCCGTAAGTGGGCGGTAATCGCCGGGTTTCAGCCCCTCATCAAGCTCCAGACCACCTATACTAAGGCGTTTTAACTCAGTCACAGGCTTGCCTCTTGATGCAAGCATACGCTTGACCTGATGATACTTGCCCTCCATAACAGTCACAAGACAGCTTCCATCGGAGCAAAGCTCAAGTCCCGCCGGCAGGCACTGCGTTCCGTCGGCGAGCGTAATGCCCTGCGCAAAGGCTGCTATGTCGTCGGTATTTACGGGTGATTGGGTATGTGCGCGATAAACCTTCATGATCTTTGACTTCGGAGAGATCACCCTGTGCGCAAAGTCGCCGTCGTCGGTTATTATAAGCAAGCCGGTAGTGTCCTTATCAAGTCTGCCAATGGGAAATAGGTCAAATTTTCTATGCTCCGGCGACAACAGATCAAGTACGGTTCTCTGTCGGCCATCATCTGTTGCCGACAGCACTCCGGCAGGCTTATTCAGCATAAAGTACCTATACTTTTCATATTTTAGAACAGCGCCGTCAATCGAGACAACTGCTTGCGCAGGGTCTATCTTCGCTTCGGGTGCTGCTGCAACGGCACCGTTTACGGATATTCTGCCCGCCTTAATCATCTGCTTGATTTCCCTGCGTGAAGCTGCTCCGCAGTCGGAAATATATTTGTCAAGTCTCATAAATGGCATAAAATCACCTTTGCGATTATAACATAAAGTATAATAAATTTGAATACAAAAAGGCTATAATATAAGCATGTTTACAAAATATTTAAGACTAACAAAGAAAAACGCAGTAATAATTATTATCATAATTGCAGCACTTATGATGGCCGCCGTTATCCTCCGTTCATCTCCGGGCTGCAGCTTCGGCGTATCCGAGCTTATAAATGTTACAAGCACCGAGGGACGGATAAAGTATTTGAAACAGCTTGGTTGGGATGCAATAGCTTCAACCGAGGAATCAAAAACCGTCCTAATACCTAAGGAATTTGACGGCATTTTATTAAGCTACTCCAAGCTTCAGACTGATCAAGGATACGATTTTGCCTCGTTCGGAGGTTTAGAATGCGCACAATATACCTACGAGATTACAAACTATCCACATGTCGACGGCGCTGTCTACGCAACACTATATGTCAAAGGCGGCCGAGTCATCGGCGGCGATATTCACTCCGCCAGCATTGACGGCTTCATGCATACATTAAAATGAAAAGATATACGCCCTGTAAGCAGCGCTTACAGGGCGTATATCTTGAGTTGAGGTATTTAATAAAAGGAGAATTACAAATCGATTTAAGCCTTCAGGCCGAGCATTCTTGCTTCCTCAATAAGGGAGCCTACGAACGCTGCGCCGCTGACGATGGCTGCAACGCCAAACACAATGTGAGCGGTAACGGTTGCTGCCTCACCCATGAAGCATGCAAACACTGCTGCTGCAATGAAGCATACGATTGCAAGTTCTACAAAAAAGCTCTTTTTCATTTCAATTACCTCCGTTCAAAATGTCCTATATAACTAACATCTAATTGGCTTAGTAAGTCAGGCGGTGAAGCCGAACTGCTTTGCATCTGCGATCAGTGTGACCACAAACACAACGCTGCTGACGAGAGCTGCCAGGCCAAATACAAGGTGTGCGACCGGAGTTGCTGCCATGCCCATGAAGCACGCGAAAACTGCTGCTGCGAAGAAGCACACAATTGCAAGTTCAGAAAGAATGTTTTTCATTTCAATTACCTCCGTCAAGATGTTTCATATTCATTTTCACTTGTTTGTTTTCCCTTTGTGACTATAATATAGCGCCAAGTTTGTTAAATGTCAAACAAGATATTGTGAAGTTTGTTTTAAGCATTACTTAACGCTAATGCGCATTAAAATATGTAAAAAGCACGGTAACTCAACGGTTTCCGTGCTTTTTTGATTATTTCATTGCATATGTGAAAAAAGTCGTTAAGCTGCCCCGGCTGCTAATTATCTCAGGCTCGTCATTTTTTTGCGATATAACACAAAAGGCCGGTGCAGCCTTCGAGGACATCTCGCCATGTTGCTTCAAAGTCTCGTGTGTACCATGGGTCGGCGACGCTGCCGGGTCTTGCGGTGTAGTCCATGAGCAGGCTGAGCTTGCCCTCGGGGTCACCATGGAACAATCTGCGCAGATTGCACATATTCTCCTCGTCCATGCCGATGATTAGATCATACTTATCATAATCTGCCCGCCTCACCTGCCGTGCGGTCTTTCCGTCGCAGGCTATGCCGTGTTCTTGCAGCTTGCGCCTTGCGGGCGGGTACACGGGGTTTCCTATCTCCTCCGTGCTTGTAGCCGCCGATTCTATTTTATATTCATTGCCGACGCCTGCCTGCTCAGCAAGTTTTTTCATTACAAATTCCGCCATCGGACTTCTGCAGATATTGCCGTGGCAAATGAACAGGATTTTTACCATTATTTATTATCTCTTCCTGCAATTTAATCTATTTTTCGCTAATTAGATTTTTGTGTAAAAAAAGGCCGTCTATCACTATGGTAAACGGCCTGTAAATATGTACTAATTCAGTTTTCTGCCTTCCAAAGTCCGTGCAAATTGCAGTATGCATAAACCGCTACTAAAGCATCATCATCTGTTAATGCAAATTCAGCACGGGGAGCTTCGCCGGGATTAAGAACCTTTCTCTGTGCACCCTTTGCTGTTTCAACTGCAATCCACTCAATATAGTGTTCATCTAACATTGGATGGTCAACAGAGCCGACCGTAACTGTAACCTTATTTCCGTCAACGCTGAAAACGGGAACATGCTTCTCCGCCGCCCCATCAGATGTTCCTGGTATCAGCTCCTTCATTTTTTGGCCACAGCACATCACAGGAACTCCGGATTCCTTAATCATACCAACGGAGTTTCCACATATTTCACATATATAGAATTTCATTTTCAAATCACCTTTCAATTAATAGTTTTCTTTTCTCACTTCGAAATAAGCCTGAGGATGTTTGCAAACCGGGCATACTTTCGGTGCCTCTGTTCCGACAACTACATGCCCGCAGTTACGGCACTCCCACACGGTTACGCCACTCTTCTTGAACACTTCCATAGCCTCAATATTTTTCAGAAGTGCCCGATATCTCTCTTCGTGCATTTTTTCAATTGCTGCAACACCACGGAACTGAGCTGCCAACTCAACAAAGCCCTCTTCTTCAGCATCTTTAGCCATTCTGTCATACATATCAGTCCATTCTGCATTTTCACCCTCAGCCGCGTGAAGAAGATTTGCAGGCGTGTCACCAAGTTCCCCGAGAGCTTTGAACCAGAGCTTTGCATGTTCTTTTTCATTATCTGCTGTCTGAAGGAACAAAGCCGCTATCTGTTCATAACCTGCCTTCTTTGCTACAGAGGCAAAGTAGGTGTATTTGTTTCTTGCCTGAGATTCGCCTGCAAATGCCTCCCAAAGATTCTTTTCTGTTTTTGTCCCTGCATACTTATTTGCCATTTTTCGTCCTCCGTTTGTTCTGTTAAATTAATCGAATTTAAGATGCCCTGCCTGTATATAACAACACGGCAGCCTCAAATACTACCGAGTACATGATAACATAAAGAAAAACCATTTGCAAGAAAAACCGCACCAAGGGCGTTAGCCCTTGATGCGGCCTTGCTTTGCCGCAAGAGCGGCTATTAAACGATATTAGTCGTTGATTGCGATAACAACGCCGGAACCGACAGTGCGGCCACCCTCACGGATAGCGAAACGCAGGCCGTTCTCGATTGCGATCGGGGTGATCAGCTCAACATCCATGTCGACATTGTCGCCGGGCATGCACATCTCAGTGCCTTCGGGAAGAGTGATGACGCCGGTAACATCGGTGGTACGGAAGTAGAACTGGGGACGGTAGTTGTTGAAGAACGGAGTGTGACGGCCGCCTTCTTCCTTGGACAGAACGTAAACCTGACCCTTGAACTTGGTGTGGGGCTTGATGGAGCCGGGAGCTGCCAGAACCTGTCCACGCTCGACGTCCTTCTTTGCGATACCACGGAGAAGAGTACCGACATTGTCGCCAGCTTCTGCGTACTCGAGGATCTTGTGGAACATCTCGGTACCGGTAACGGTAGTCTCGGTGATCTCGTCCTTAAGACCTACGATCTGGACCTTGTCGCCAACCTTGACGCGGCCACGCTCTACACGGCCGGTGGTAACGGTGCCACGACCGGAAATGGTGAAGACATCCTCGATGGGCATGAGGAAGGGCTGGTCAGCCTTGCGGTCGGGAGTGGGGATCCAAGTGTCAACTGCGTCCATGAGTTCCTTGATGCAAGCATACTCGGGAGCATTGGGATCGTTGGACTCGCAAACGAGTGCGTTAAGAGCGGAACCGCGAATGATGGGGGTGTCATCTCCGGGGAAGCCGTAGAAGTCGAGAAGCTCACGAACTTCCATCTCAACGAGCTCGAGGAGCTCTTCGTCGTCGACCTGATCGCACTTGTTCAGGAATACGAGAACGGAAGGAACGTTAACCTGACGAGCGAGCAGAAGGTGCTCACGAGTCTGAGCCATGGGGCCGTCGGATGCTGCGATAACGAGGATCGCGCCGTCCATCTGAGCTGCGCCGGTGATCATGTTCTTGATGTAGTCGGCGTGGCCCGGGCAGTCAACGTGTGCGTAATGACGCTTTGCGGTCTTGTATTCAACATGAGCGGTGTTGATAGTGATGCCGCGCTCTCTCTCTTCGGGAGCCTTGTCGATGGAAGAGTAGTCAGTGTACTCTGCGCCACCCTGCATTGCAAGGTACTTAGTGATAGCTGCGGTCAGAGTGGTCTTGCCGTGGTCAATATGGCCAATGGTACCGATATTAACGTGGGGCAGGGATCTGTCGAATGTCTGCTTTGCCATGATTTTACCTCCAAATTGTTTTGATCAATACTTTTAATAATTACTTACTTGTACATTTATTTTATCAGCCTTTTCTGCGGCTGCCGACCAGAGTCTCCTGAAGACTCTTGGGAAGCTCAACATAGTGGCTGGGTTCCATGCTGTAAGTCGCTCTGCCCTGCGTTTTGCTGCGCAGGTCGGTAGCGTAACCAAACATGGTAGACAGCGGGACATTTGCCTCGATGACTGCCGCACCGTTTCTGATGTCGGAGCCGACGATCTGTCCGCGTCTTGCGTTTACATCGCCCATGACATCACCCATGTACTCATCGGGTGCGGTCACGACGACCTTCATAATGGGCTCGAGCAAAGTCGGGCCGGCCTTTTCGCAGGCCTCCTTGAACGCCATGCTGCCGCAGATCTTAAAGGCCATCTCGGAGGAGTCGACCTCGTGGTACGAGCCGTCTATCAAGGTTACCTTGACATCGACGACCTGATAGCCTGCAAGGACGCCGGACTGCATAGCACCCTGAATACCCTGATCGACGCAAGGAATGTATTCCTTGGGGATAGCGCCGCCGGTGATTTTGTTGATGAACTCATAACCCTTGCCGGGCTCGTTCGGCTCAACGGTGATCTTACATTGTGCAAACTGACCCTTACCGCCGGTCTGGCGGGCATAGCGGGTATCAACGGTGGCAGAGCGGGTAATGGTCTCCTTATAGGAAACCTGGGGCTTGCCGACATTGGCTTCTACCTTGAACTCTCTGAGCAGTCTGTCAACGATGATCTCCAGATGGAGCTCGCCCATACCGGCGATGATGGTCTGACCCGTCTCTTCATCCGTATAGGTCTTGAAGGTGGGGTCTTCCTCTGCCAGCTTCTGAAGGGCGATAGCCATCTTCTCCTGACCGGCCTTGGTCTTGGGCTCGATGGCAACACGGATGACAGGCTCGGGGAATTCCATGGATTCAAGGACAATGGGGTTTTTCTCATCACAAAGAGTATCGCCTGTTGTGGTGTTTTTGAGACCGACTGCGGCGGCGATGTCACCGGAATAAGCCATGGTGAGATCTTCTCTGTGATTTGCGTGCATCAGCAGGATGCGACCTATGCGCTCACGCTGACCCTTGGACGAGTTGAGCACGGTCTTGCCGGCCTCCAGCGTACCGGAGTATACACGGAAGAAGCTCAGTCGGCCGACATAAGGGTCGGTCATGATCTTGAACGCAAGCGCCGAGAACGGTGCGCTGTCGGAGGCCTCACGGGTCTCCTCCTCGTCGGTCTTGGGGTTCACGCCGCATATTGCGGGGATATCCAAGGGAGAGGGCATATAATCGACGACGGCGTCAAGCAGCTTCTGCACGCCTTTGTTTTTGTAGGAAGTTCCGCAGACGACGGGCACCATCTTGACAGCGCAGGTGGCCTTTCTGATGGCGGCACGGATCATATCCTGCGGGATCTCCTCGCCCTCGAGATAAAGCATCATTATCTCATCATCGAAGTCGGAAACGGCTTCGAGCATCTTGGCTCTGTACTCCTCGGCGAGATCACGCATATCCTCAGGGATGGGCTCATCACGCATATCGTTGCCGAGATCGTCATAGTAGATACGGGCGTTCATTTCGACCAGGTCAATTATGCCCCTGAAATCAGCTTCAGCACCGATGGGGAGCTGAATGGGGACCGCATTACATTTAAGTCTGTCATGTATCATCTCGAGAACATGATAGAAATCGGCGCCCATGATATCCATTTTATTAACGTATATCATTCTGGGAACGTGGTAATGGTCGGCCTGTCTCCATACTGTCTCGGACTGAGGCTCAACGCCGCCCTTTGCACAGAGGACCGTCACGCAGCCGTCGAGTACTCGCAGAGAACGCTCGACTTCAACGGTGAAGTCAACATGACCCGGGGTATCGATGATATTGATGCGGGTATTGCGCCAGTGGCAGGTGGTTGCGGCGGAGGTGATGGTGATGCCACGCTCCTGCTCCTGCTCCATCCAGTCCATGGTCGCAGTACCCTCATGGGTCTCACCTATCTTGTAGTTGACGCCGGTATAGTAAAGAATACGCTCAGTGGTCGTAGTCTTACCGGCATCGATGTGAGCCATGATTCCGATATTTCTGGTTTTTTCAAGTGAATACTGTCTGGGCATAAAATACTCCTGTTCAGATTACCATCTGAAGTGTGCGAATGCCTTGTTGGAATCTGCCATCTTGTGGGTATCCTCACGCTTCTTGACGGAGGCACCGAGATTGTTGCATGCATCCATGATCTCGCCTGCGAGACGTTCCTTCATGGTCTTCTCGCCACGCTTGCGGGCGTAGCCGACGAGCCAACGAAGGCCGAGCGTCTGACGGCGGGCAGGTCTTACTTCGATAGGAACCTGGTAGGTAGCACCGCCGACACGGCGAGCCTTGACTTCCAGGCTGGGCATAATGTTGTTCATTGCCTCGGTGAAGGCCTCAAGGGGCTCCTTGCCGGTCTTCTCCTTGATGATGTCAAAAGCGTCATAAACGACCTTCTGAGCAACACCCTTTTTGCCGTCCAGCATAATAGCATTGATGAGCTTGGTCACCAGAACGCTATTGTACATAGGATCGGGTAAAATCTCTCTTTTGGGAACATTACCTCTTCTGGGCACTTTGCTTCCCTCCTTCATTAAAAAATGACTTCACAGGTACTCGGAAAGACTTCTCGCTTTCCGTCTGCGCCCCGAGGTTATCAATATTATGATAAACAACAGGGCAAAATTTTTGCTGTTGGTTGATTACTTCTTCGAGGCCTTGGGTCTCTTTGCACCGTACTTACTGCGGGCCTGCATACGACCGGAAACGCCCTGTGCATCGAGGGTACCACGGATGATGTGGTAACGGACACCGGGGAGGTCCCTTACACGACCGCCGCGGATCATGACGACGCTGTGCTCCTGAAGGTTGTGGCCGATACCGGGAATGTAAGCGGTAACATCGTAGCCATTGGTCAGGCGGACACGGGCAATTTTACGCAGAGCGGAGTTCGGCTTCTTAGGAGTAGAGGTACGGACTGCGGTGCAGACGCCTCTCTTCTGAGGTGCGCTCAGGTCGGTCTCGCGATTCTTCAGGGTGTTCAGGCCCTTCTGCATTGCGGGAGAATTGGACTTGTAGGTGACCTTCTCTCTGCCTTTTCTTACCAACTGGTTAAAGGTAGGCAAGTTTCATTTCTCCTTTCTTCAAAAATTTCCTTGAATATCAAGGATTTTCGGTGGGTCAGCCCCTTTTGGGCATAGTGACCCCACACAGATTGATATTTTAGCAAATTACACAAATTTAGTCAAGAATTTTTTACACAAAATACAGTTTCCATTTTCGCTTTTTCTTGTCTAAATGCCGAAACTGCCGCATATGGGCGGCAGTTTCATGCTTTGCGTCACTCTTCGACATGCGGAAGGTCTTCTACGAACAAACGCAGGTAGAGTGCATTTTCTAGTCTGTACCAAATGATGTCGTCGGCCGATGAATACAGATACGCCTCGTCATTAAAGATGATGTGCTTTGCACCGTCGTTTGTTGTTATGTCAACCATTAGAGCGCTCTCATCCTCTGTGATATTTGCCGGGGCGAAGCAGCGCTTGGCTGTAACCTCGGCAAACAGTTCATTGATGTCTTCTATCCGCTTCCCCTTCAGATCAATGTGGTCATAGCTGCGAGTGACCGAGGCGTAGGTTATCTCGCCTGCGTCGATGGGATGAGCAGGCGCAAGGAAATACAGCGCTATTATCAGCAGCAGGCACACGGCGGCGGTTATCCAACCGGATAGTTTCTTTTTCATTGCTATCCCTCCAATACATCTATAAATAAATCGTACTATAATAATTATCTCTATGCAAATAAAATTTGTTCAGCGATGCATAATTTGCCATACTATACAATTAGTGGCTGCCGTAATTGAAGGTATTGACGGCAAAAAACTGCTGTACCCGTGGGTACAGCAGTTTTTAGTTTTATTAAAGTGCGTTGGTGCGTCCGACAAGTGCAGACAGGTCAACAAAGCTCTCGGCTTCGTCGGCTGCCGTTTCGTCGGTCTTTTCCTCGAACTCACGGTACATTGCAAGGCCGCTGCCTGCGGGGATGAGCTTGCCGATTATGACATTCTCCTTGAGGCCGACGAGGTGGTCGACCTTACCCTTGATTGCAGCCTCGGTAAGAACCTTGGTGGTCTCCTGGAAGGAGGCTGCCGACAGGAAGCTTTCCGTTGCAAGGGATGCCTTGGTGATACCCATGAGAAGCTGGGTGTAGGTCGCCTTGGTAAGGCCCTCCTCACCTGCCGCAATACGCTCGTCGATCTTGCGGTTTGCTGCCTTGAGCTCGCCGATATCGACCGTTGCGCCGCTGAGCAGGTCGGTGCTGCCGGACTCCTCGATCCTGACCTTGCGCATCATCTGGCGGACGATGATCTCGATATGTTTATCGTTGATATCAACGCCCTGCTGACGGTAGACCTTCTGGACTTCCTGGATGATGTAGTTGCGGACGCCGGGACGGCCGAACTCATCATCGTCTATGCCTCGGATGCGCAGAACATCATGCGGGCTGAGTGCGCCGCTTGTGAGCTCCTGACCCTTGTCGACATGGTCGCCGCTCTTGACGAGAATGCCTGCGGAGTGAGGAACGGTGTATACCTTGGTATCGCTCTCGTCCTCGTTGATAACGCTTATTGCAAACAGTGCGCCCTTCTTTGTTTCCTCGATGCTGACAGTGCCGGAGATCTCGGAAAGGACCGCCATCTTCTTGGGCTTGCGTGCCTCGAACAGCTCTTCGACACGGGGCAGGCCCTGTGTGATATCGTCACCTGCGACACCGCCGGTATGGAAGGTACGCATGGTAAGCTGAGTACCGGGTTCGCCGATGGACTGAGCTGCGATAACGCCGACGGCCTCGCCTGCGTTGACGGGCTTGCCGATAGCAAGGTTGATGCCATAGCACTTCGCACAGACGCCGGTGCGAGCTTCGCAGGACAGGACGCTGCGGATCTTGACGGCCTTGATGCCGTGTGCTTCCAGAACTTCCGCATCCTCGGGCATGAGCATATGGTCGGTATCGAACAGCACCTCGCCGGTTGCGGGATCGCAAACGGGAACTGCCGGGAAGCGGCCATGGATGCTGGTGCCGAAGGACTGGACGACCTGTCCCTTGTCGACGACCTCGCTCATCCACACGCCCTCGGTAGTGCCGCAGTCGGGCTCACGGATGATGACATCCTGGCAGACATCGACCATACGGCGGGTAAGGTAACCGGAGTCGGCGGTACGAAGTGCGGTATCGGCAAGACCCTTTCGTGCACCTCTGGAGGAAATGAAGTATTCCAGAACGGAAAGGCCTTCACGGAAGTTTGCTTTGATGGGGATCTCGATGGTCTTACCGGAGGTGTTAGCCATAAGGCCACGCATACCGGCAAGCTGACGGATCTGGTTCATGGAACCACGAGCGCCAGAGTTTGCCATCATGTAGATAGGATTGTAGGTATCAAGGCAGTTCTGAAGTGCGGCGGTAACATCCTTGGTGGTCTTTTCCCACTCGGAGACGACAAGGCGGTAACGCTCGTCATCGGTGATGAAGCCACGCTTGAACTGACGCTCGATCTTGATGACCTTCTCCTCGGTCTCGTTTATGAGGGTCTGCTTTGCCTCGGGGACGGTCATGTCGGCGATGGAGATTGTGATAGCGCCCTTTGTAGAGTACTTGTAGCCCATTGCCTTGATGCTGTCGAGAACTTCTGCGGAAATGGTGAAGCCGTGCTTCTTGATGCAGCGGTCAATGATGTTGCCCAGCTGCTTCTTGCCGACCTGGAAGCCGATCTCGTGGTCAAACATGGTCTTGGGATCGGTGCGGTCAACATATCCCAGATCCTGCGGGATGTTCTCGTTGAAGATGATGCGGCCGACGGTGCTCTCGATAATTTTGGACTTCTCGACACCGTCGATAGTCTTTGTAACTCTTACGAGGATGGGGGCGTGCAGGCCGACATCACCCTGACTGTATGCCATGACCGCCTCATTGGGGTCACGGTAGCAAAGCAGGGGCTTATAGGTAGGAGCGGTCTTGCCCTCGGCCTCGGCTTTCTCCTGTGCGGCAACGAAGTCGTCGCCGTCGACTATCTCACCCTTCATATAATCGGTGTCGCCCGGCTCGTCGATGCGGACATTCTCTGCGCCCTTCTCTGCCTTGCCGATGCGCTTCATGGTAAGGTAGTAAGAGCCGAGGATCATATCCTGAGTAGGCACGGTTACGGGGTGGCCGTCCTGCGGACGCAGGAGGTTATTTGCCGAAAGCATGAGTATTCTCGCCTCGGCCTGTGCCTCTGCAGACAGAGGTACATGGATAGCCATCTGGTCGCCGTCGAAGTCGGCGTTATATGCGGTACATACCAGCGGGTGCAGCTTAAGAGCACGACCCTCAACCAAGATGGGCTCGAACGCCTGAATGCCCAGACGGTGCAGCGTAGGTGCACGGTTGAGCAGCACCGGATGCTCCTTGATGACGACTTCGAGAGCGTCCCAAACCTCGGTGCGCTGCTTGTCGACCATCTTCTTTGCGGACTTGATGTTGTTTGCAACGCCGTCCTCAACGAGCTTCTTCATGACGAACGGACGGAACAGCTCGATAGCCATTTCCTTGGGAACGCCGCACTGATAGATCTTGAGGTCGGGGCCGACAACGATAACGGAACGGCCGGAATAGTCAACACGCTTACCAAGCAGGTTCTGACGGAAGCGTCCCTGCTTGCCCTTGAGCATATCGGAAAGCGACTTGAGTGCACGGGAGTTTGCGCCGGTGACGGGACGGCCGCGGCGGCCGTTATCGATAAGTGCGTCAACTGCTTCCTGGAGCATGCGCTTTTCGTTGCGGACAATGATATCGGGTGCGTTGAGCTGGATAAGTCTCTTGAGACGGTTGTTGCGGTTAATAACTCTGCGGTACAGGTCGTTAAGGTCGCTGGTTGCGAAGCGGCCGCCGTCGAGCTGAACCATGGGGCGGATCTCGGGCGGGATAACAGGCAGAATGTCGATTATCATCCACTCGGGCTTATTGCCGCTCTGTCTGAACGCTTCGACGACCTCAAGGCGCTTGACGAGCTTCGCCTTTTTCTGACCGGAGGTGTTCTGTAGCTCCTCGCGCAGTTCAGCCGAGAGCTTCTCGCAATCTATCTGCTGCAGGAGCTTCTTGATAGCCTCTGCGCCCATGCCTGCGTCAAAGTCGTCCTCGTACTTCTCACGCATATCACGGTACTCTTTTTCGGTGAGTATCTGACACTTTTCCAGCGGAGTGAAGCCGGGGTCGGTTACTATATAATTTGCAAAGTACAGAACCTTCTCGAGAATCCTCGGAGTGAGGTCGAGCAGCAGACCCATGCGGCTGGGTATGCCCTTGAAGTACCAGATGTGGGACACGGGAGCGGCAAGCTCGATGTGACCCATGCGCTCACGGCGCACCTTGCTCTTGGTGACCTCGACGCCGCAGCGGTCGCAGATCTTGCCCTTGTAGCGTATCTTCTTGTACTTGCCGCAGTGGCACTCCCAGTCCTTGGTCGGTCCGAAAATGCGCTCGCAGAACAGGCCGTCACGCTCGGGCTTAAGGGTACGGTAGTTGATGGTCTCGGGCTTGGTGACCTCGCCGGACGACCAGGAAAGGATCATTTCAGGGGAGGCAATGCCTATTTTGATGGCGTCAAACGGTGTGTAGCTCATTATTATTCATCCTCCTCGCTGTAATCGTCAGAATCGAAATTAAAATCTTCATCGTCCTGCTCGGGGATATCCTCGATGGTGTAACCCTCGGCGGTTATCTCGTCATCGTTCGTGAAGCTCTCGAACATTTCGTCCTTCACGCCGGGGATGAATTCATCCTCATCGTCGTCCTTGAGCTCTATCTCCTCGCCGTTCTTATCAAGGACACGGATATCAAGGCACAGAGACTGAAGCTCCTTGATGAGAACCTTGAACGACTCGGGAACGCCGGGCTGCGGGATGTTGTTGCCCTTGACAATGCTCTCGTAGGTGCGGACACGGCCGGTGACATCGTCGGACTTGACGGTGAGTATCTCCTGCAGGGTGTAAGCAGCGCCATATGCTTCCAGCGCCCAAACCTCCATTTCGCCGAAGCGCTGGCCGCCGAACTGCGCCTTGCCGCCGAGAGGCTGCTGGGTAACAAGGCTGTAGGGGCCGGTGGAACGGGCATGGATCTTATCATCAACAAGGTGGTGCAGCTTAAGGAAGTAGACCCAGCCGACGGTGACATCGTTGTCAAACTTTTCGCCGGTGCGGCCGTCGTACAGCTCGCTCTTGCCGTCCTCACGCAGGCCGGCCTGACGCAGAGTGTCACGGATGGTCTTCTCGTTGGCACCGTTGAAGATAGGCGTTGCGACCTTCCAGCCGAGAGCCTGTGCGGCATAGCCGAGGTGGACTTCCAAGACCTGACCGATATTCATACGGGACGGAACGCCCAGAGGATTAAGGACGATATCAAGCGGAGTGCCGTCGGGCAGATAAGGCATATCCTCACGGGGCAGGATACGGGAAACAACGCCCTTGTTGCCGTGGCGGCCGGCCATCTTGTCGCCGACGGATATCTTACGCTTCTGCGCAATGTAAACTCTTACGACTTCGTTTACGCCGGGGCTCATCTCGTCGCCGTTTTCACGGGTAAAGCGCTTAACATCAACGATGATGCCGCTCTCGCCGTGGGGGACTTTGAGTGAGGTGTCACGCACTTCTCTTGCCTTCTCGCCGAAGATCGCACGCAGCAGTCTTTCTTCGGCGGTGAGGTCAGTTTCGCCCTTCGGGGTGACCTTGCCGACAAGGATATCACCGGCACGGACTTCTGCGCCGACGGTGATGATACCGCGCTCGTCAAGATACTTGAGTGCATCGTCGCCGACACCGGGGATATCACGGGTGATCTCCTCGGGTCCGAGCTTGGTGTCTCGTGCGTCGCATTCGTACTCCTCGATATGGATGGAGGTGAACACATCGTCCATAACAAGGCGCTCGTTGATAAGGATAGCGTCCTCGTAGTTGTAGCCTTCCCAAGTCATGAAGCCGACAAGGATGTTCTTGCCGAGGGAAATCTCGCCCTGGCTGGTGCTCGGGCCGTCGGCGATGACATCGCCCTCATGGACACGGTCGCCGAGAGAGACGATGGGACGCTGGTTTACGCAGGTGCCCTGGTTACTGCGGGCAAACTTTATAAGCTTGTAGTTCTTTATCTCGCCGCTGTCGTACTTAACGGTGACATTCTGAGCATCGGAGCGGACGATCTCGCCGTCACCCTCTGCGAGGACAACAACGCCGGAGTCGACAGCGCACTTGTGCTCGATACCGGTAGCAACGATAGGTGCCTGGGTGGTCATAAGGGGAACTGCCTGACGCTGCATGTTTGCGCCCATCAGAGCACGGTTTGCGTCGTCGTTTTCGAGGAAGGGGATCATTGCGGTCGCAATGGAGACCATCATGCGGGGGCTGATATCGATATAATCAACGCGCTCACGGTCGACCTCAATGATCTCGTCACGGTGACGGCAGGTGATACGCTTGTTTATAAGGCAGCCGTTCTCGTCACGGGGCTCGGTCGCAGGAGCAACAATGTAGTTATCCTCAACATCTGCGGTCATATACTCGACCTCGTCGGTGACACGGCAGGTGCCCTTCTCGACCTTCTGGAAAGGTGCAACAAGGAAGCCGTACTCATTAGCACGGGCGTAGGATGCAAGGTAAGAGATAAGGCCGATGTTAGGACCTTCGGGGGTCTCGATGGGGCACAGACGGCCATAGTGGCTGTAGTGTACATCTCGGACATCGAAGGACGCTCTTTCTCTGGAAAGACCGCCGGGGCCGAGAGCCGACATACGGCGCTTATGCGTAAGCTCGGACAGGGGGTTTGTCTGATCCATGAACTGGCTCAGCGGCGAGGAGCCGAAGAACTCCTTGATGGCTGCGGTCACGGGACGGATATTTATAAGGCTCTGCGGGGTGACGATGTCAAGATCCTGCAGGGTCATGCGCTCACGGATGACACGCTCCATGCGGGAAAAGCCGATACGGAACTGGTTCTGCAGGAGCTCGCCTACACAGCGGACACGACGGTTGCCGAGGTGGTCGATATCGTCCTTGGTGCCGATACCGTGGGCAAGGCAGTTGAGGTAGTTGACGGAAGCAAACATATCGTCGACAACGATGTGCTTAGGAATAAGAACATCGATATTCTCGGCGATAGCAGCCTTGAGAGCCTCGCCCTCGTACTGCTCTAAAAGCTGCTTGAGGACGATACCTCTGACCTTCTCCTTGATGCCGAGCTCCATGGGGTCAAAGTCGACATAGTTATCAAGATGCACCATGCCGTTAGAGAACACGCGAACGGTCTTGCCATCGACATTGAGGTAAACCTCGTTTACATCGGCTCTGTCGATAAGCTCAGCCTTTTCACGGGAGATGACCTCGCCGGCGTCGGCGATTATCTCACCGGTGCGCTCGTCTGCAACGGGCATTGCAAGCTCAAAGCCGACGATGCGGCTGCGAAGCGCAAGCTTCTTGTTGAACTTGTAGCGGCCGACATTGGAAATGTCGTAACGGCGGCGGTCGAAGAACAGACCGTCAAGCAGGGATTCGGCGCTTTCCACCGTCGGGGGATCGCCGGGGCGCAGCTTTCTGTATATCTCGATAAGGCACTCGTCACGGCTGGTGGTGGTGTCCTTATCAAGAGTGTTTACGATGCGCTCGTCCTCGCCGAAGATCTCCTTTATGCGATCATTGGTGACGGCGCCGACAATGGGATCGGGGGTGCAGGACAGCCAAGTCTCGGGCTTATTTGCATCGTACTTGCCCATTGCCTTGAGGAACCATGTGATGGGCAGCTTGCGGTTTTTATCGATGCGGACATAGAACACATCGTTTGCATCGGTCTCATACTCGAGCCATGCGCCGTGATAAGGGATGACGGTCGCAGCGTAGATGCTGGTCATGCTGCGATCGGTGGTTTTATCATAGTACACACCGGGGGAACGGACGATCTGCGAGACGATGACACGCTCAGCGCCGTTAATGATGAAGGTGCCGCCTGCGGTCATGAGCGGGAAGTCGCCCATGAAGATCTCCTGCTCCTTGATCTCCTCTGTCTCGAGATTGCGCAGACGAACGCTGACCTTCAAGGGTGCGGCGTATGTTGCGTCCCTTGCCTTGCACTCTTCCTCGTTGTACTTGGGCTTTTCGTCCATGGAATAGTCAACGAAGCTGAGCTCGAGCTTACCGCTGTAGTCAGTGACCGCATCGGTATCTCTGAAAACTTCACGCAGGCCAGTCTCCAGAAACCACTTGTATGATTTCTTCTGGATCTCCAGCAGGTTGGGCATGTCCTGGATCTCTTCGTATCTTGCAAAGCTCTTTCTTAGAGTTTTGCCGTAGAGAACATCTTTTGGCATTCGTGCACACTCCTTAATTGAAATTGAGAACACCCGGCTAAGTTGTTTCTTTTGCTGAAGTCGGTGTTGTATTTGCTTTCGGATGATGATATATTGTACTCGTAAACAATGGGATGCCAGCGTTTACGGCACAAGACAACATATCAAGTTATTCTATCATTGTATATATAGCTATGTCAAGAAATATTTTGTGAAATGTGGATTTTTCGGCGGTTGCTATAAGCTTCCGCCGTTTTTTTGTGAGATTTGACTGCTTATGAACGCTTTTGTAATGATATCGATGCTGCTCATATTTGCGCTGGGGATGTTCCTGCTTTGGCGTGAGGGGCTTTTGAAAAACACCGCTCACCTCGTTTTTGCATTTCTTTTTATGGCCGGTTCCGTTGTCATCCGCTATTTTCTGCTCGATTTTGAAAGCGGCGATTACCTCAGCTTTCTTGCACCGTGGACGCAGTTTTTCCGTGAGCACGGAGGGTTCAAGGCGCTGGGGTTGTCGGTCGGCAACTACAACCTGCCGTATCTGTATTTCCTTGCGCTTTTTTCCTATATTGATATAAGTGAGCTGTATCTGATAAAGCTTCTGTCTATCGTTTTCGATGTGCTGCTTGCGTGGGCGTGCATGAAGCTGTGCTCGCTGTTTACAAAAGGCCGCCTGCGGCTCATCGTCTGCTTTTTTGCCGTTGCGCTGTTCCCCACCGTTGTGCTCAACGGCGCATACTGGGCGCAGTGCGACAGTATCTACACCTTCTTTGCCGTGCTCTCGCTGTACCTTGCACTGAGCGACAAGCCCGTGGGCGCGATGGTCACTATCACGGCATCGTTTGCGTTCAAGCTCCAAGCGGTGTTCGTGATGCCGATATTCTTTGTGCTGCTCGTTGCAAAGAAAATAAAGTTCAAGCATCTTTTCATTTTCCCCGCTGCGTACCTCGTCATGGTGCTGCCCGCCGTTATTGCAGGCAGGCCGCTTTGGGACACGCTGACTCTTTATTTCTCGCAGGCGGGCACGGTGGGCGATGCTATGAATTACAATGCTCCCTCCCTGACCTCAATGTTCCGGTGGGGTGAGAACACCGAGATGTGGTCGATGCTGCTCGTCATCGCCGCATTCGTGTTTATGTTCATCGTGTTCGCCGTGGCGATAGCAAACCGCAAAAAGCTTGACGACCGTGTCATTTTCGGCATGGCGGTGCTTCTGGCTGTCGGCATACCGTTTCTGCTTCCGCATATGCACGACCGCTATTTCTTCACCGGCGGCATGATGTGCATCGTTCTCGCAGTTTCCGACCTGCGCTTTGCGGTCATGCCCATTCTCGCCGAGCTTGCGTCGCTGCACTGCTATTACGCATACTTTTCCCGATACTACCTTGTGCAGCCCCGCATCGGCGGTGAGCTGATGCTTGCGGTTTTGGCCCTTTCGGCCATTTATGTCGGCGTTTATCTGAAAGGAAACCAAGAAAAAGATAAAATTTATCCTTGACAATCGCATTTTCTCTGTTATAATAACTCTTGCCCTTGATTGGGCTATGCGAGAGTGCTGGAACAGGTAGACAGGCACGTTTGAGGGGCGTGTGTCAACCGACGTGGGAGTTCAAGTCTCCTCTCTCGCACCATAATGAGAACCTGTCGAAAGCGACAGGTTCTTTTTTATTCTCGGGACGGTGAACAAGATGTATTTTGAATATGGCGAAACGGAGATAAACTACCTGCGGCAAAAGGATAGGCGCCTGTGCGAGGTCATCGACCGCATCGGGCATATCGAAAGAGCCGTGGATGCAGATCTGTTCTCCTCCGTTGTGCATCATATCATCGGTCAGCAAATATCCACAAAGGCGCAGGCGACTATTTGGCAGCGGATGCAGGACGCACTCGGTGAAGTGAACGCCGAGACTATCCTTTCCGCCGGTGTTTCCGAGCTTCAGGCGCTGGGCATGACCTTCCGCAAAGCCGAGTATATAACTGACTTTGCCGAAAAGGTGCACACGGGCGCATTTGACTTGGATGCAGTCGAGCACATGAATGACGCCGACGCTATCCGTGAGCTGAGTTCCCTGAAGGGCATCGGCGTTTGGACGGCGGAGATGATACTGCTGTTTTGTCTGCAGCGCCCCGATGTGTTCAGCTACGATGACTTGGCCATACAGCGAGGTCTGCGCATGGTGTATCACCACCGCAATATTGACCGCAAGCTGTTCGAGAAATACCGCCGCCGCTTCAGCCCCTGTTGCAGCGTTGCAAGCCTGTATCTGTGGGCAGTCTCGGGCGGCGCTATCCCCGAAATGAAAGACTATAAACCGAAAACGAGGTAAACGCCATGACTTTTACTCAGCAATACACTTCCCCTTTGGGCGGGATTTTGCTTGCAGCCGACGATATAGGACTGACCGGCCTGTGGTTTGAAGGGCAGAAATTTTTTGCCGATGGCCTGCCCGACGAACGCATTGAGCGTGAAACGCCGATACTCATTGATGCAAAGCGCTGGCTCGATGTGTATTTTACGGGCAATGAGCCCGAATTCATGCCGCCGCTGCACCCTGTCGGCTCGGCATTCCGGCAGAAAGTGTGGGAGCTTCTTTTGCAGATACCCTACGGGCAGACCGTGTCCTACGGTGAGCTTACCCGGCAGCTTGCCGAGAAGCAAGGTCTTGCGCACATGTCCGCTCAGGCAGTAGGCGGTGCGGTCGGGCATAACAAGATTTCCGTCATCATCCCCTGTCACCGTGTCGTCGGCACGAACGGCAGTCTGACAGGCTACGCCGGCGGAATTGATAAGAAGCTCAAGCTCTTAGAGCTTGAGCAAGCCGACATGCAGGGCTTTTTCGTTCCATAAGCCAATGTTAAGATGCGTTGCTTGATGCAACGGTCGGCTTTGCGTACAATAGTGACAGCTTCAGGGAAAGGAAGTTGAATACTATGCTAAGTGAAAACATCAAAAGGCTGCGCAAGGCAAAGGGGCTTTCGCAGGAGGAGCTTGCAGTCAAGCTCAATGTCGTGCGCCAGACCGTGTCAAAATGGGAGCAGGGAGTTTCCCAAAGTTAAAGATACCACATCAATCCCACGCGGACTTTTGCTCAACCGATACAGCCGGAGGGCTGGATAACAAGAAAAGGCGGTATGCGCCCCGTGGAGGGGTAGCGTACCGCCTTTTCTTGTGGGGGTTTCCAAAGGGGGCAACGCCCCCATTTGGCACACGACTTTGCGAAGCAAAGTGTAGTGTGTTATACGCTCTGTCGGCGTTGCCGTGAAAATGCCGTTGCCGCCGGGGAGGGCAAGGGCATTTGAAGCGGCAGGAAAACAGGGCTGTGCTTGCGTGGCGTGGAGCCGCAAGCGCAGGTCTGGACTCATCAGCAGACAGGGCGTATATGAAAGCCCCAGTTCCTCGTCCTACGCTCCAACTTGTGGACAAAGTGTCCCGAAGTTGTGGCCACACTCCCGGAAAAGTAGCAGGACAACGGGCAACCGTCAAGGCTGAAATGAACGGGTTTACACCCGGCCTTGACCTCCGCCCGCTGTCCCGCTGGATGGGTGGACAAGGCGGCCAATCCCTCAAAGTGCTTGGCCGCTCTCTTTCTGATTTTGAGGTATTCAGTTTTTCAAAATTGAATAATCAAAATAAATT
>ENA-ORNQ01000893-ORNQ01000893.1-human-gut-metagenome-genome-assembly--contig:-NODE-893-length-26332-cov-3.031701_pt1 | contig 26332 bp, 24 predicted proteins | sample MGYA00242116_ERZ509024 | MGnify/ENA primary metagenome ERZ509024 (study PRJEB26280, sample SAMEA2338697) | human gut metagenome | biome: human gut; feature: human-associated habitat; material: faeces...
CCGCCGTTATGCCCATAGAGGAAAGCTATTTTAAAGCCAGCGTCTTTAAGCATGCACGAAACCGAATCCTATGGCTGATTATCCTAATGATATCGGCCACGATTACCGGTGCAATCATTACGGGCTATGAAGAGGCCTTTTCGGCCATTCCCTTGCTGATCGCCTGCCTGCCGATGCTGATGGATACCGGCGGCAACTGCGGTGCCCAAACGTCTACCATGATTATCCGCGGAATGGCCGTTGATGAAATGAAGCCCCGCGATTTCTTAAAAGTATGGTGGAAGGAAATCCGGATTGCCCTGATCGTAGGCATTGTCCTTGCCGCGGTGAACTTTTTAAGAGTGCTTTTATTGTACCACTCTTCTGCCGATAAAATTCAACTGGCCATCACAACCAGCAGTGCCCTGATGTTTACAGTATGCCTTGCACAATCTTTGGGCTGTATGCTTCCTATGCTGGCAAAGGCCTGTAAGCTGGACCCGGCTATTATGGCCTCACCGCTGATCACCACGATTGTAGATGCGCTGAGCGTGACCGTATTCTTTGCCATCGCCGTACTGGTATTTCAGCTTTAAGAACTAAAAAAGTGTGTTTAAGCACACTTTTTTGTTTTTTACGGTGTTTGACAATGCCGGCCATTGCGAGTAAAATATAAAACAAATTTGTAAAAGACGGGGCTTACATATGAATAAAAAGAAAGCAGGCCTTTCACTGGGCGGACTGCAAAAAATACGGTGATCAGGAAGCACTGCGGATCGCAGCTGAGATCGGCGCAGACAGCGTAGATTTCAATACGAAAGGCAGTCAATGGAATTACCGTAATCCTGTCTCCGTTTATCACAGCAGAATCACCGGCTTCAAAGAGAATCCTCAGGAGGACGCGGCATTCCTTGAAAACGCACGGCGTGATTGTCTCACGGCAGCTGCCTATGTGCGCCTGTATGTGTCATATACAGTGTTCCCACAATTTTTTTAGGTGCCGATGCGGATGCGAAGCCTTAATTTTGAGATGTTTCCCCGTATTCTTCCCTTTGCGCGGCAATATGGTATAAAAATTACCTGTGAAACCTTCGGTTATGCCACAGGGCTGAACTGCTGCGGCTTTTTCGGAAATATCGAGGAATTCGCAAATGCTCATGAAAGCATCTCTTAAATGAGCGCTGCGGCAGCCTGCAACAACTGCTTTCTTTGGATCTTCATTCTCGCTCTTTTGAGATTGCCCCATTAGAGGAATTATGGTATACTAACAAAAATAAAAAGAATATAATAAAGTAAATAATAACACAGGAGATTCAATCATGGCCAGATTATTCGGAACCGACGGCGTGCGCGGCATCGCCAACAGCGAGCTGACTCCCGAGCTTGCCTTTAAACTGGGAAAAGCGGGCGCTACCGTATTAACAAGCGAAATTCACAAACCCAAAATACTGGTGGCGCGGGATCCCCGCATCTCCGGCAGTATGCTGGAATCTGCACTGATTGCAGGCATTATGAGCGTAGGCGCCGATGCTTTAATTGCAGGCGTTATCCCCACGCCTGCCGTTGCTTTTTTAACCCGGTATTACACCGCTGACGCCGGTGTTATGATTTCTGCTTCCCACAATTCCGTGGAATTTAACGGCATTAAATTTTTTGACAGCCGCGGTCTCAAACTGCCCGATGCAATCGAAGATCAAATAGAAGGTCTGATCTCCTCCGGCGCTATGCCCTGCCCAACAGGAACGGAGATTGGCCGGCGTATCCCTATAAAGAGCGCCGTACGGGATTATATGGACTTTTTGCTTTCCACCATAGACGTTCGCCTGAAAGGCATTAAAATCGTAATTGATTGTGCAAACGGCGCCGCCAGCGATATTGCCCCCCGGCTTTTTGAAGAACTGGGCGCTGAAGTATTTCCTTATTATTTTATGCCCGACGGCACCGATATTAATAAAAATTGCGGGTCTACCCACCCTGAACGTATTTTTGAACTGGTGCGCGAAACCGGAGCCGATATCGGCTTGGCCTTTGACGGTGACGCTGACCGGCTGATCGCCTGCGACGAGCGTGGCGTTGAAATTGACGGTGACCATATTCTTGCCATATGCGGACGCATGCTGAAAAAAGAAGGACGCCTGCGCAAAGACACCATCGTGGGCACTGTCATGAGCAACATGGGGCTGGAGCTTTTTACTCGTAAAAATAATATTCTCTTTGAAAAAACGGCCGTCGGCGACCGCTATGTACTGGAAAAGATGTTAGAAAACAACTACAGCATCGGCGGTGAAAAGAGCGGACATATCATCTTTTTAGAACATAACACTACCGGCGACGGTATGCTGACCGCCCTGCAGCTGCTGCGCGCTAAAGTACTGGAGAACAAAGAGATGAGCGAGCTTGCCTCAGAAATGCAGAATCTGCCTCAGGTACTTGTAAACATCAAGGTAGATAACAGTAAAAAGACACTGTATAAAACAGATCCTCATATTCTTGAACAAATAAAGAAAGCCGATCAAATTCTTTCCGGCAGAGGCCGTACCTTAATTCGTGCCAGCGGTACCGAACCCCTGATCCGCGTCATGCTGGAAGGAAATGATATTGAAGAGATCCATGAGCTGGCCATTGCCATTGCCAAAGCCATAGAAACCGCGTGCAGCGGAAAAATCATATAATTTTCCCGATTTACTTTTTGATTCACCATAAAAAACCGATCTTTTCGATCGGCTTTTTTATTCCCGCAAAATCATGATTTTTGTTTTAATTCTTTTGCAAACATGCTATAATAATAACATATTTCAAAGCAGGGAGGTTTTCGTATGAGTGAATTAAAAGAAAGGAATCAGATAGAAGAAAAATATAAATGGAATTTAAAGGATCTGTTCCAAAGCGATCAGGTCTGGGAAGAGGAATTCTCATCCATAAAAGCTCTTCTTCCGCAGCTTTCAGCTTTTCAAGGCACCCTTAAGGAGAAACAGCAGCTGAAAAAGCTTTTTGAGCTTGAACATAGCATAATGCCTAAACTTGAAAAACTGTTCGTATATGCCAAAATGAGCCGTGACCAGGATAACGGAAACGACCGTTATGTTTCCATGTGTGACAGGGCCTATGCCCTGCTTACTGCCTGCGATACGGAAACCGCCTATATTGTTCCAGAGCTAAATCGCCTGGATGACGATATTTTGCTTTCATGGTCAAATGACCATATGTTCGAGGATCGTTCTATTTTTCTAAAAGAAATCGTGCGGAACAAAAGCCACGTGCTCACAGAGGGAGAAGAACGGCTGCTGGCGCTTTCCGGAGAAATGGCCAATTCCTACGATACGATTTTTACGATGCTGGACGATGTAGATATGAAATTTACGCCTGTCACGCTGTCTGACGGTACCCAAACCGAGCTTTCTCACGGGCGCTACGGTCTCTTTTTACAGGATAAGGATCGTTCCGTCCGCCGACAGGCTTATGAATCGATGTATGAGGCGCATATCCAAAACATTAATACGCTGGCTGCCCTATATGCCTCCAGCGTCAAAAAGGATGTATTCTATGCCCGCGCACGAAAATTTTCTTCCGTAATCGAGGGAGAGCTTTTCAGCGGCAATATTCCGCTCAGCGTTTATGACGGACTGATAGAGGCAATTCACGGCGGACTGCCGGCACTGCACCGCTATGTAGCCTTAAGAAAAAAGCTGTTATCCCTGAAAGAGATGAAGATGTACGATATGTACGTACCGATTGTGGAAGCAAATACCACAGTCTACAGCTATGAGGAAGCACAAAGCCTTGTAAAAGAAGCGCTTGCTCCGCTGGGCAAGGATTATTCAGCCATCCTTGACCGGGCATTTACCGAAAACTGGATCGATGTTTTTGAAACCAAAGGAAAGACCAGCGGTGCCTATTCCTGGGGCGCCTACGGCACGCATCCGTATATGCTTCTCAATTTTCAGGGGCGGCTTGACGACGTATTTACCCTTGCCCATGAGGCCGGACATTCAATGCATACCTATTTTTCTGACCGGGCTCTTCCTTATGAAAAAGCGCAGTATAAAATTTTTGTAGCAGAGGTTGCCTCCACGGTGAACGAGGTCCTGCTGCTGAAGCACCTGCTTGCTGCAACAAAGGATCGTAACACAAAGGCATACCTGCTCAACCACTTTCTGGATCAGTTCCGCACTACAGTTTTCCGGCAGACTATGTTTGCCGAATTTGAACGTGCGGCGCATAAAAGAGCTGAAGACGGCGAAAGCCTGACGGTAAACTGGCTGAATTCCACCTATGGCGAGCTGAACAAGCTTTATTACAGTGATGCCGTGGAAACTGACCGATACATTGAAACCGAATGGTCGAGAATCCCGCATTTTTATAATTGTTTTTACGTATATCAATATGCCACCGGCTTTTCTGCAGCAGTGGCCATTGCGGAAAATATTCTGCAAAAGGGTGCGCCGGCAGTGGAAAACTATCTGCGTTTTCTATCCAGCGGCGGCAGCGATTTTCCGGTAGAGCTTTTAAAGATTGCCGGTGTTGACCTATCCAAGCCGGATACTGTGTTATCCGGTATGAAAGTATTTGAACAAACCTTGCAGAATTTTGAGGAGATGATAGAAAAATGACCGGTTTTGACGATCAAACTCTTATGTATATGCTGGACCGTTTAAAGGCAGATAAACCCGATGCTGATCTTACCGCGGCACGCGAGATTTTTAATTTGGCGCTGACCTATGACGTGGACTTTATGGTACAGGCCGGAATTATCAAGGACAACGGCTTTACCGATGAATACTACGATGAAGACGATGCCTTTGATTTTATTATAGAGCATATTTCTAATGCCCGGCCCGAGTTTGATGCCGCCATGCTGGCCGAGTTAATCGACCTCTATTTTGAATATCACGATGCTTTTATGGAGCAGCAGGGGCTGCTCAGTTGGGAGTAGCTATGACCGATACCACGGCTACCTTGGCTCAATTAAAAAAGCACATTCAGGATTTTTGCGACGCCCGTGCCTGGCGGGAAAATGAAAACGCAAAGGATTTAGTCATGGCGCTTTCCGTGGAAGCCGCCGAATTAACCGAAATTTTTATGTGGCTTCCTTCGGAGGCGGCCGATACCGTAAAGCAGGATTTTACGGAATTTGAACACCTACAGGAAGAACTTGCCGATATTTTTTGGTATGTATGCCGCTTGTGTATGCACTTTACTATTGATCTTTCACATGCGGTAGAAAAAAAGACAGTAAAAAATGCAGAAAAATATCCGGCAAAAGAATAAAAATCCAGTCGTTCTCGCTACATAAAAAGTACGGTACAGGAACAAAAAAACTTCCCTTTGAAAAATATTTTCCCTCTTGCATTGCCTTTGGGGATATGCTATAATGGGAAAAAGTTGAAAGGCGGCGAAATTCTTTTTTCGCACGCGCAAAAAACGGAGGTTTTTTATGAAAGACGGTATTTCTATCGGCGCTATCCGCTGGGACGCTTGGGTTTCGCCGGACTGTGAAACACGCAACGTCGGCGCTTCCCATGTAGGCGCACAAGTCTGCCGTACGCTGACTCCTGCCAAATATCACTTCCGAGCGCCTTATTTTGCCAAGCTTTATATCAACGGCCCGGTTATTCTCCCGGATTATACGCAGGAACAATTTGATGAGGAAATTTTAATGGCCGCCGACGCCGGTATTGATTATTTTGCCTACTGCTGGTATTCCAATCAATCTGAAATGTCCTGGGCACGTCGCTTTCACACCCAAAGCAGATACAGAAACAAAGTAAAACTTGCAAGCATCAGTATTCCGAACGACCAAGAGGAAATGTTAGAGCTCATCGAGCTGTTTCAGCAGGATTTTTACTTTAAAATCCCCGACGGCCGACCGCTTCTTTTTGTTTATACCGAAGCTGACATCCGCAGCAAGGTAAATTTTGTACGGGAAACCTGCCGGCAGAAAGGATATAAGCAGCCCTATCTTGCACTAATGGGCAGCAGCCCGGCCCACGCAAAGGAGATGGACGGCAACGCGATTTCCGACTATGCCCTGTTCGGCGATGAAATACCGTTTGCCCAAATGGCCCAAAACGGCCGGCAGCGCTGGGAACGCGGGCTTGAGGAAAACATGGATATGATTCCCTGCGTTTCCACCGGATGGGATCCCCGGCCGCGCGGCGACAATCCCATTTCCTGGGGCGGCGAAGTTGATCATGTCAGCAGTGTGCCGACGGCTACCCCGGAAGAAATTGTTAAACATTTGGATGACTGTGTGCAGTGGATAAAGGCGCATGAGGCGGCCTGCCCTGCCAAGGCCCTGATTATTTATGCCTGGAACGAGCACGACGAAGGCGGATGGCTCTGCCCTACGGTTACCGTGGACGAAGCAGGCAATCCCCTTCAGGAAAACGGCAAAAATATTCCGAACAACAGCCGTCTGCAGGCGTTAAAACAGTATTTATCCAAGTAGAATTTTATTTTCGCTTCTATTAGCAGCTTGCTATGGAATAAAAGAGCAAAACAAGAAAGGAACACTTCCCCATGAAACTGGACCAAACCAAATTAAAAAACCCGGATGCCGAATACCGGCTTCACATGCTTACCCATGATTGGGGCACCAACCATCCCCAGCGCATCAAAATGTACTGTGACGGCGGCGTAGGCGGTGTCGTTACAAACGTTCCCTGGCACGCGGTAGACTCCCATGGAGATTATCTCTGTAATCAGGATGATTTTGATTTTATCAACAAAGTCCTGGATGACTGTGAACAGGCCGGCTTAAAGCTATGGCTCTATGATGAAAAGGGATATCCCAGCGGTTCGGCCGACGGGCTTACGCTAAAGGATCATCCGGAATATGAAGCGCGCGGTATTGTCTGCATCAAGCAGCAGGGCGAAGGAACCATTCCGGTCTCCCTTCCGCTTGATGAAAAGCTGGAAAAATTCTTATATGCTTACGCCATTGACCAAAATGGCACACAGCTGCAGGCAGACTGGTCTGAACAAACCGTGAAGTTTGCCGGAGTTTCGGGCAGCTGGACGCTCTATGCCTTTGCCCAGAGAGTTGTTTTTGAAGGCAGCCACGCGGAAAAATGCGGCTGGTATCCCCGGCATTACCCCAATATTATGGATAAAGCGGCCATCGGCGAATTCATCCATAACACCTATGAAAAATATGCGCAGGAAATCCCGAATATCGGCGAGCGCATCGACGCCGTATTTACGGATGAGCCCAGCTTAATGAGCGGCTACATCAATGTTTCAGAAGATTATCCCTATGCCAACCACCCCTGGCAGACTGAACTGCCCCAGGTATTTGAACAGATGCACGGCTATGATCTGATGCCGCATCTGCACCGCCTGTTCGAAGGAGAAGAGGTCCTGGATAAAACCGTTCGCGTCCACTTTGAACAAACTGTAGCCAAGATGGTAGTGGATGGCTTCTTTAAGCAAATCAACGAATGGTGCGCCGCGCACAATATGAAATTCTCCGGCCATAACCTTTTAGAGGAGAGTATCGGGTTCCACGTTGTAATGAACGGCGACTTATTTGCCTGCCTGCGCAATATGAGCTGGCCCGGTGTAGATATTCTGACCGGCGACCCCGAAGAGTTTAAAAACGCGGCTTTTCACTATATGATGGCGGCTAAATTTGTAGGTTCTGCCGCCCGTGCTGCCGGCAGACCTCAACGGGTTATGGTAGAAATCTGCCCTGTTCAAAGAGATGGAAAACCGGACTTTACCATTGAACAGGAAATCGGAACCATGGATTTGATTTTCTTTTCGGGAATTAATCACATCAACTCCTACCTAAGTGCAGAACGGCTCGGCGAAAATCTCAGATTATATACCGATTATTTTGCCCGTATTGCCTATATGCTGCGCAATGCCTCCTGGGACGGTAGAATCGGTATGTATTATCCCATTGAATCTGCCCAGGCACTGCATACGCCTATTCACGGAAACTGCGGCGATTTTGCGCCGGCAATTCATGAAATACAAAACTGCATGAAAAATCTTACCTTGGGTTTATACCAGCATCAGCTGGATAACACGCTGGTAGATCATCAATGGATGCGGGAAGCCGTAATCGGAAAAGACGGCACGCTCTCCTGCAACGGCGTAACGATAAGCGTTATGCTGATGCCTTGTGTTTCCGTACTGCCGCTGGATATTTTAGAAAAGCTTCTGGCCTTTAAACAGGCCGGCGGCAAGCTGATTTGGGCGCAGCAAAAGCCGCAGATGGGAGAAACAATGCAGCAACATGACCGCGTACAGGCGCTTGCGGAAGCAATTTCAATCAGTCAGGATGCTTTAGCGGAAACAATCGCTGCGGTAAGCTATGAATTAAAAGCAACCAGTACGCAGCAGGATACCTTGTTCGTCAGCCGGTATACAAAAGACGGCGAAGAAATCTACTACATTCTCAACAGTTCTCCGCAGGCTAATCAGGTTACACTTTCCGGCGAGGGTACCCTTCAAATTATCGACAACCGTACCGGTGATATCGTTGAAGCGAAAGATGTATATCATCTGGAAATGCCGCCTTACTCTTCTATCATCGTTGTACGCTCATAAAAAAGCAAAAGCATGCCCGTCTTTCCAACAGAGACGGGCCTTTTTGCAGTGTGCTTTCAACGCAAAAAATTATTTTTACAAAAAAAAGATGGATAGCCAGCTATCCATCTTTTTAACCATTTCTTTGCTGCAATCGCCGAAACAGTTTTTGCTTAAGTATCGCAGAATTATGAACGGCGAGCCTTAAAGCAAGCGTCGCAGTACACAGGACGATCTTCCTTGGGCTGGAAAGGTACCTGAGTAGGTGCGCCGCACTCTGCACAAACAGTGTCGAACATCTCTCTGGGTCCACGCTGCGCATTGCGTTTTGCCTGACGGCATTCGCGGCAGCGACCGGGCTCATTCTTCAGTCCTTTTTCAGCATAGAATTCCTGTTCACCGGCCGTGAACGTAAATTCTTTTCCGCACTCTTTGCAGATTAATGTCTTGTCTTCGTACATTGATATGTCCCCCATTAAAATTTTTGTTGCACGTGCAAGTTATACTGGGTCAATGGGAACAATCAAGTAAAAAGCTCGCAGGTACTCCATAATTCCATTATAAACTCTTCGTCAACATCCTTATTATACAACAACAAAAAACCAAATGCAACCTCTTTTTTATAAAAAACATTAAAAATTTTTTAATATTTATGTAAAAAGCTGTCGATTACAGCAATGTGCGCCCCATTTTTAAACGCACATCTAAAGCAGAATACCGCTTTTGTGTTTCCGTATTCTGTACCATTGACGCTACCGTACGCTCATTTCCGCACAGCACCACCATTTTACTGGCACGCGTAACCGCAGTATAAAAAAGATTTCTTGTCATAATACGCATTCCGCCTAAGGGAAGCGGCATAACTACAAAAGGAAACTCGCATCCCTGACTTTTATGTACGCTTAACGCATAAGCCAAAACCAGCTCTTCAGCCTCGGCAAATTCATAAATACAGATACGGCCGTCTTCAAATTGTACCGTAATCCTCCGTGCCTCCTGATCGATTGCATCAATAACGCCGCAGTCGCCGTTAAACATCCCACAGCCCGAGAGCAGCACACCTTTTCCCTCAAACATAGTCCACGGACGTTCATAATTATTGCGAATCTGCATAACTTTATCCCCACAGCGAAAAACATTCTCCCCGCTGACATATTCTTTTTTGCCGTTTGCCTTAGGATTCAGCGCTTCCTGAAGCAGTTTATTCAAATGAAAAACTCCGCACACTCCTTTTTTTATAGGGGTAAGCACCTGAATATCGCGCAGCGGATCGATGCCATACGTATCCGGCAGCCGGCGCAGGCACAGATCTACCACCGTTTGTGCAATCAGCGGCTCACTGTTCTTTCTGTCCAAAAAGAAATCCCCGCCGGGCCGATTTACAATCGGCATCTCTCCCTTATGAATGCGGTGTGCATTGGTCACGATCGTACTTTCTGCCGCCTGCCGGAAGATTTCCGTCAGCGCAACAACGGGAAATACTCCGGAGGCAATCATATCCGCCAAAACGTTTCCCGCTCCTACCGAAGGCAGCTGGTCGGCATCTCCCACAAGAATCAGCCTTGTTCCTTTCTTCAGTCCTTCCAGCAGCGCATGCATCAAAAAAATATCGATCATACTAGCCTCATCCACAATACAAACGCCGCATTCCAACGGATTTTCCTTATTCCTTTTAAAGATGAAGCCATTTTCAGTCTTCGTATATTCCAGCAAGCGATGGATCGTTTTAGCATCCTCTCCCGTGGCATCAGCCATTCTTTTAGCAGCTCTCCCCGTAGGAGCCGCCAAAGCGATCTCAATGCCCCGGCGGCGGAACAAATTCAAAATGCAATCTAATGTTGTCGTCTTACCAGTACCAGGCCCCCCGGTAATAATACAAATGCCGTTGTTAATCGCCTGTAAAACAGCACAACGCTGTTTTTGCGCCAAAACAATATGCTTTGACGCTTCAAAGCTGTCGATCTCATGGTCAATATCTTTTTCCGGCTCGGTTTCAATCGAGTGCTGCAGTAAAAGCAAATCTCCCGCAATTAAAGCCTCGGCATAAAAGAATTGAGGATGATAAACCGCCCGATCATTCTTTACTTCACGAATAACAACCTGCTGTTTCGACGCTAAAGTCAGCAAGGAGTCCCGCACTCGTTGAACTTCCGTCCCCAAAAGCACTGCCGCCCTTTGGCACAGCACTTCCTCCGGCAGAAATGTATGGCCCTCGTTTCCCGCCTCTTTCAGGCAATGATGCACGCCTGCACATATGCGAAATTGAGAGTCCTGAGCTAATCCCATACCGGACGCGATCTTATCTGCAGTCAAAAAACCAATGCCATCAATATCCTCCACCATTAAATATGGATTTGTCTGCAAGGTTTCTATCGTATGTTCTCCATAAAAAGAAAATATCTTAAGCGCCAAGTTAGGCGTAACACCGAATTTCTGCAAAAACATGACCGTACGCTGCGCTCCCACCAGCTGCCCGAATGATTCACCGATCTGCTGTGCCTTAGCCTTACCGATTCCCCGTATCCTACAAAGCCTTTCTGGCTCTTTTTCGATTATCCGCAGAGCAGAAGCCCCGAATTCATCCACAATATCACGGGCCACCTTCGGGCCGATTCCCTTAATAATACCGGAAGCCAAATACGCCTCAATTTCCTCAGGGGTCTGCGGTACTGCGATCTCATAAGAAACTGCCTTAAACTGCGTACCATACGTATCGTGCTCCACATAATCGCCGCAGACAGTTATAAAATCACCTTCCCTCAAAAGAGGGAAGGCTCCGGTAACCGTTTCAAAGCCGTCATCCGTGGAAAATACAAATACCGTATATCCATTTTCCTCATTCCGGTAGATAATCCCCTCTACCGTACCGCTTAACGTAATCATAAGAGAATCCCTTTAAAAAATATCTCACTGAAAAGCACCATAATCAGCGTTGCACAAATACTTCCGGCAACGACCGCGGGGAATGCATATTGAAAGCGAATATTCAAAAGCGTCGCCACAAGGCAGCCGGTCCATACGCCCGTTCCCGGCAAAGGAACTGCCACAAAAAGGAACACACCGAACACCGAAAGCCATCCCCTGGCTGCCTTTGTTTTGGAATTCTCCAGCTTCCCCTGCAGTTTCTTTCCCTTTTTACTGCCGTGGTGCTCAATCCATTCCACCATTTTTTTAAACAAACGCGTACTTTTCATCCACTTCATCACCGGCTTTAGCAGCAACAGCAAAATCAAAGCCGTAAGGCAAGAACCAATCTGCGTAAGAAAAATCAGCTCCGGCGTACCAATCTCTTTAAAAACCGGTGCACATAAAATAATAGCGTACCGGGATTCAATGATCGGCACACAGGATAACAGAATAACTGCAAGCTGATGCCAAAATCGAGAAAAAAAATCCGCGGCAACGGAAAGTATGACCATCAAAAAAATCCTCCAGCTATAATACCTTTACATTATAAAATATATTATAGCAAAAGTCAATGTAATACTGGAAAAACCCGTTTCGGCCTCTGCTTATCTTCTTTTTTCTAACAAAACTAAATAAGCATTTCCGCCCTCCGGTATTCCCGGGGCGTTTTTCCCGTAATTTGCCGAAAAAGCCTCCGGAAATAAATAGAAGAAGTAAAGCCATATTCAGCTGATATCTCTTCAATGCTTTTTTCCGGCTCAGATATCAGCGTATAAGCGGCATTGCGGATACATACCCTGTTCTTATACGCCATCGGTGAAATTCCCGTTTCGTTCCGGAAACAGGTGTAGAAATAAGACTCACTAAGGCAGCAACGTTCAGCGAGTTCCTTTACCGTGAACGATTCTCGGAAATTTCGTTCTATATAGGCAAGAGCCGGCTGAACCATTCCCGTTCCCTGCACCGGCTCACTTTTAAATTGTGAAAAAAGCATATAACACAGTTGGTAAAACCGGGTCATAAACAAGAATGCACCGGCGCCTCTTTCCTGTTGATGCGTATGCAAATACTGATATTCTTCCTTTAATAAATCGGTGTCCTGTCCGGCCAGCTTCTGTACGCTGAATTTTCGATTTCGCAGAGGATCGTTTTGCCAGGAAAAATTGAAATGCAGCGTATGAAATTTGATGTTCGGATTTCCAAACCACTCAGAGCAGTATCGTGTCTGTTTAGGGATAAAAATAATTTCGTTTTCCTTCAATTCTATTACTTTTTCATTCTCTGTAAAACGAGCTCTGCCTTCAAGCATGAAGGCAATATTGTGGCAGGGCCTCGGCTGCAGCGAATAATCATTATAATGATACTGATCCATCTGATAGATATGAGAACGAAAATCCTCCAGCCCCCGATAATCATATTCAGCCATAGTGCTTCTCCTTAAAATAGTATCGTTTTCATTTTAAATAGTATAATCTATTGAAAAAGGCCTGTCAACCGGCTATACTGATTACCAAGGAGGAATTCAAATGGATTTTGCAAACAAAACTTGTCTTATTACCGGCGGCGCCTCTGGTATGGGATTTTTAGCCGGACAATGTTTTTCCGAAAACGGTGCAAACATCGTACTGGCAGACATCGACGAAGCCGCTCTTGAAAACAAAGTCGGGCAGATTCGCCAAAATGGCGGAAAATGCATAGGCGCGGTATGTGACGTGCGGAATTATGCGCAGGTACTGCGTACCCGAGATGCCGCAGTAAAAGCCTTTGGTTCTGTGGATATTCTATTAAATTGCGCCGGCGGTGCTTCCACGCGTGTGCTGAACTGCCCACAGAAAGAATTTAAGGATATTCCCATTGAAATCTTTGACTGGGGAATCGATGTAAATTTTAAAGGCACTTTTTATTTCAGTCATGCCGTCATGCAGCAAATGGCAAAACAAAAGAGCGGCGTCATTCTCAATTTCGGTTCAATCACCGGCGAAGAGGGCTGTGAAACGAACATTGACTATTCAGCCTGCAAAAGCGGTATTATGTACGGCATGACAAAATCACTGGCCCTTTACGGTGCCAAATATAACGTACGTGTTTGCTGTATTTCCCCCGGCCCCGTATTAACTCGGCCAGGCATGGCCGCTATGAAAACTTTGCTGGGGCGTGCAGCGCAGCCGCAGGAAATTATCAATCTGGCACTCTATTTGGCCTCAGAGAAAGCCGCCTTTATTACAGGGGAAAATATTCTGATTGATGGCGGACGCAACCTTTTGCGCAATAAGGAGTAACATTATGAAGCCTACATTTTTAAACCGTGAAAAGCCGCTTTTAACAAATATGATTCAGGCTGAAACACCTGAGGCATGCATTTCCACTGCAAGAGAAGCCATTTTTGACGGTGCCGACGCCTTCGGTCTTCAGCTTTGCCAGCTGAGACCAGAATACCGAACAGAAAAAAATTATCAGGACATTTTTTCTTATATGGAAGACCGCCCGGTTTATCTGACCAATTACCGTAACGGCTTTAGTAAACACTGCAGCGACGAAGAACGTGCCGAAGAACTGATGCTTGCACTGAAAGCCGGTGGGACGCTTTGTGATATCATGGGAGATTATTTTGATCCCTCTCCCCTGGAGCTGACCGAAAATCCTCAAGCCATAGACCGGCAAAAAAAGCTGATCGATCAGATCCATTCCCTCGGCGGTGAAGTACTGATGTCCTCTCATACCTTGTGTTTTCTTCCGGCGGAGAAAGTCCTTCAAATTGCCAAAGCCCACGAAAACCGCGGTGCGGACATTGTAAAAATCGTAACCGCCTCTAACAGCGAAGAAGAGCTTTTGGAAAATCTAAAGATCTGTTCCCTGCTCAAACAGGAACTCAGGGTACCGTATTTGTTTTTATCCGTAGGCCCCTATTGTAAAATCCACCGCATTGTGGGACCGATGTTAGGCTGCTGTATGTGGCTCTGCGTACAGCGCTACGATGCTCTATCTACCAAAAATCAGCCCCTTCTGCGGGCCACGCGGGAGGTTATTCATCATTTTGACTATAAACCGGATCGAGAGAGAGAAAATTCATGAAAGTTATTTTAGTAAACGAGCAAAAAGAACTGTTTTTTTCCCAAGTACCGCTTCCGCAGATCTCTTCTGCACAGGTATTAATCGAGACGCATTATGCAGCGCTGAACCGTGCGGACCTGATGCAGCGCGCTGGCGACTATCCGCCGCCCGAAGGCGCTCCGGAATGGATGGGCCTGGAGATTTCCGGCATCGTTTGTAAAATAGGTGACACAGCAAAGAAAAACAGCGGACTGGCGTTATGCGACAGAGTTTGTGCTCTGCTTGGCGGAGGCGGATATGCAGAATATGCCGCAGTTGATTATCCTATGGTTATGAAAGTCCCGGATTGCCTCTCGCTTGCGCAGGCTTCCGCCATTCCCGAAGGTTATGCGACCGCATACCTGAACCTTTTTACAGAGGGAAAACTGCAAAAAAATGAAACCGTTCTGGTCCATGCCGGAGCAAGCGGCGTAGGCATTGCCGTACAGCAGATTGCAAAAGCCTACGGTGCTAAGGTCTTTGCAACAGTTCGCAGCGATGAAAAAGCCCTAAAAATCAAAAAATTCGGTGCTGACCAAATCATCAACAGCCAAACTACCAACATGATCACTTTTTTTGAACAGCATCCTGTCGATCTGGTTATCGACTGTGTAGGCGGTAATTTAATGGGCCAGTGTTTTGAAAAGCTGAACCGATATGGCCGCTGGATCATGATCGCCGCATTGGGTGGGGATCTTACGCAGATTAATTTAAAGCAAGTGTACAAAAAAGGGCTGCGTCTGATCGGAAGCACGCTGCGTAGCCGGCCAAATGAGATAAAGGCCCAAATTTTAAATTCTCTGCAAAGTGAGATCTTTCCTTACTTTGAAAACGAAAGCATCCGTCCCGAGATTTTTCAAATCCTTAACTGGGAAAATGTGGAAGAGGCTCACCGTCTGATGCAGAAAAATCAAAATACCGGTAAAATCATTTTAAAAATCAAGGCATAAGACCTTTTGAAACAAAAAACTTCTCTGCGCAAGCCAGAGAAGTTTTTTTACCGATATTTTAATAGCAACATTTTATAAAATATTATCTAAAGAAAAGGTGTTCCGTTCCGCTATATGCTTAAACATTTCCATTGCCAGCTTTTTAGATTCCATAAATTCATCATAATCATAAACGATCTCCACCTGCATGGCCCAAAGATATTGATTCAGCAAATCAATTTCGCCATGATCGATCACAAGTTCAGCAATTGAGCTGCGCTTGCTCCACGCCTCCGTTAATTCTTCAATATCCTGCTGTGTTTCACAGGCTTCCAGCTGCGCAAGCATCTCATCAGTCAATGTATTAATATACAGATCAGAAAAAACAGCGCCGGCAGCAAAAACAACCGTAAACGCCAGAATAATAATCAGGTTCCGCATGGTTCCTCCTTTATGACCGGGTCTTTCCCCGCCCCGTGAATATAAAATTTTTCTTTATCATAGGTCAAAAGCAAGATCTCCTTTTCGTTCCGAAAGCCTGCCTTCTCGATATTTTTTTTAAGCCACTGTTCGGATTTTTGGATAAAAACAAGATTCTCCTTTTGAATGGTTCCATCCATAACCAATACGACCGGCGCCTCCTCCTGGGGTGGTGTAAAAGAAAGATCGTCCGGTACCATGGGACGGAAAGCGCTTTTTTGAATAATACTGATCTCGCCGTTGGTTTCCAGAACTGCATAATAAACCTGCGCAACATCAAAAATATCTTTTGAACGCAGCTGCTCTAACAAATCATTAATCGTATAGCGCACCGCGCGCAAAGAATCCTCCAAAATAACACCGCGTTCGATCAGCATACGGGGTTTTCCGCATATCAGCCGCCGCATTTTTACAGATTTTAACGAAAGCAGTGAAAGTGCTACACCCGCGATCAGCAAAACATAAATAGGAAGGATCCCCCATAAAAGCGGCGTATTGATATCCGACATCGGCGTTGTTGCCAGATCTGCCGCAATCAAAGTAAGCGCAAACTCATAAGGCTGCAGCTGACCGATCTGTCTTTTGCCCATTAAACGCATCATAATAAGCAGTGCAATAAACAAAATAAGCGTACGCATAATTATATTTGCCAATTTCAACACCTCGCTGTTGCAGTATTCCCCAATCTGTCGAACCATAAACAGAAAATTAAAAAAAGGAAAATAAAATGATTGTATACAATTTTCGTGAAATATGATATGATACCTATAGAAAAGAATAGGAGGGGTCTGCCTGTGGATGAAAAACTAAAAAGGGCGATCTTTTATATATTAACAAGACTGACAGCCGTAATTGTCGTAGTAGGCATTGTCATAGGATTCTTTTTTTCAAGCATGAAAACATCAAATGTATATTTTTTGCTCAACGATGCACTCAAGGCCCGGTTGGATATTATTCTTTTGGGCAGCGATATTGAGGATAATTCCCGATTTTTTTCGTATAATTATATGCAAAGTCAGGAATATGAGCCGCTCAAAGAAAATTACAGTCTCTATATCATCAGCAACTACGGACACAAGCTTAGCTACAGCAACCTGTTTGTATGGCCTTGGCAGCGCACAAAAACCGTAACGGTGCGCGAAGCGGTATTCGCCATCAACGGTGAACTGGATACAACTAAAATCAGCAAAGCCGATGCAATGGCACACGATGTTTATAACATTCCCGCTTGGAACGACAGCGTTTATAAAGTAAAACTTATTTATGAAAACGGCGCTTGGCTGATTGATTCCATTACCCGAAAGGGTGATTATAACTATGAGCCGGTAAAGACCCACGATCTTACCGATGAACAGATTGAAGCATTAAAAACACCGCAGCCAACCCCCACCATGGAACCTGTTCCTACTGAGATCGGCGCCACCGAACCTCCTTTAAACCGTTCGGCAATTATCAGTACCCCAATCGCAGGTACCACGGTGAACCTGCGGGAAGGCCCTGCAACGGCCTATAAAATATTGGCCGAGCTGCGCTCCGGCGATAGGGTAACGGTAACCGACGAAACCGACGGCTGGTATTATGTAACCCTTGAAGACGGAACCAAGGGATATATAAGCGGTTATTATATTTTATTTGAATGATGGGAAGTATTCGATGAAGCATTTAAAAATTTTTGAGGGCGACAAGGGCTTTTATCATCTGGTCACCCTGCTGATCTGCCTTGGCATTATCGTAGCGGTCAGTGTGGTTCTGCTCATTTGCTATATCACACAGGCATCTGCCCAGGATAAGACCAATCGGCTCGTAGCCTCGGCCGACGAATACAATGAGATCTATTTTTCTGATAGAATCCTAAAGGGCGTAACGGTCTCTGGCTACGATATCGGCGGTATGACTAAAACAGAAGCCAGAGAGTATCTTGCCGGCTGTGTAGATTACGATATCAGTGTTTCCGAGCTTATTATGAAATACGGTGAAAAACAGTGGATAATCGACAGAGATAAATTTCTGCTGGCCGTTGATGTAGATTACGCCGTAGAACGAGCCTGGGAGATCGGGCGTGTAGGTACTACGCAGGAGCGTACGGAAGCACTGAATACTCTTAACAGCGGGCAAACGATCGATATTTCTGCCACGGTGGTATCAGATCCCTCCTTTATTATGGCCGAACTGGAGGCTATTAAAGAAGAAATCGATATTAAAAAGAAAAACGCCACCGTCAGCTTTCACTATGATAACGGCCCTAAATACTCCTATACCGATGAAGTTGTAGGCAGCAGTTTGGACGTAGATAAGGCTTACGAAGAAATTTGCCAGTTGATTCAGCAAAATCAAGCAACCATTGAATACGAGCTGAAGCCGGATCCCGTGCAGCCCGAAATCCGCCGCAGCGACCTTGAAAAAGAATACCAGTTAGTAGCCAGTTACCGCACCTATATTTCCAGTACAAACAACGGCCGCAGAAAAAATATCACCATTGCACTGGAATGCTTCAACGAACGGGTATGGATGCCAGGCGAAACGCTGTCCTTTAACCAGTGGGTAGGAGAACGTACCGCCGAAAAGGGGTTTGCCGACGGCGTATATATCAATGACCAGCAGCTCTATGATGAAACCATGGGTGGCGGAATCTGCCAGGTCTCCACGACGATTTATTACTGCGCGCTGCTGTGCGGAGCCAATATGGTAGGACGGAATGCGCCCATTGAAATCACAGAAAGACGTCCTCACTCCTGGCCTTCGGTCTATATTCCGGCAGGGCTTGACGCCACGGTCAGCTGGCCGCATACGGATCTTAAACTTTACAACAACAACCAAACCCCGTATTTTATACGCACCTATATGTCTGCCACTTATGTAAACGTGGAAATTTACGGTATGCCGCTGCCGAATGACGCCAAAGTGACCATAGAAACCGAAACGATAGAAACCATACCGCCGGGAGATCCGGAATACATTGAAGATACCAAAAACGAGCATAATCTTGCTCCGGGCCAGACTAAGCTGGCGCAGGAGGCACGCACGGGCTATTCAATCAATGTTTATCAAATATGGAGCGAGCCCGGCAAAGAGCCGATTAAAACACTTTTGATGGTTTCAAAATACAATGCGATCCCGGCAAAATATTATATCGGCGTTGCACCGGCTGCATCGTAAAGAATTGTGCACAACTTTGTCTTTACAAAATAATTTTGATAAGGTATAATGACTATAATCTATAAAATTACAGGAGAGTATAACGATGAGCAATGTTTTAAAAAGCTATGAACTTGCAAAAGAGCGCTATGCGCAAACAGGCGTTGATACCGATCAGGTAATCGAAAAGCTCGGCAAAATCAAAATCTCTATGAACTGCTGGCAGGGCGATGACGTAAACGGGTTCCTTTTTCAGGATGTAGCACTTTCCGGCGGAATCCAGACAACGGGAAATTACCCCGGCAAAGCTACAACTGTCGCCCAGTTAAAACAGGATATGGAAAAAGCCCTTTCCATGATTCCTGGAAAGCACAAGGTAAGTCTTCATGCCATCTATGCGGATACCGATGAAAAAGTTGATTTAGATCAGCTGGAACCCAAACATTTTGCTTCCTGGATAGAATGGGCAAAAGAGAATGGCTTAGGGCTTGATTTCAATCCTACCTGCTTCTCTCATCCGATGGCTGACAGCGGTTTTACCATTTCCAGTGCTGATCCCAAAATCCGCGCATTCTGGATTGAACACTGCAAACGCTGCCGCCGTATTGCCGATTATTTCGGCCGTGAGCTGGGCCAGAAGTGTGTAACCAACTATTGGTTCCCCGACGGCTATAAGGATATTCCGATTGACCGCGAAGCCCCCAGAAAGCGCATGATGACTGCTTTGGATGAAGTGTTTTCTGAAGATATGGATCCGCAGTATAATTTGGATGCCATTGAGAGTAAGGTATTCGGCATCGGCGCCGAAAGCTATACTGTCGGCAGCAATGAATTCTGCGTAGGCTATGCAACAAGCCGTAAAAAAGCTTGCTGCTTGGATGCAGGACATTATCATCCCACAGAAGTAATCTCGGATAAGATTTCCTCCGTGCTGCTGTTCACCGACGAGCTGCTGCTGCATGTAAGCCGTCCAGTCCGCTGGGACAGCGATCATGTAGTTATTCTTGACGATGAGCTCAACGCGATCGCTCAAAGCCTTGTAAGAACCAATTTGCTGGCAAGAACCCACATTGGCTTGGATTTCTTTGATGCCTCCATTAACCGTATTGCCTGCTGGGTGATCGGTATGAGAAATATGCAAAAAGCGCTGCTGAAAGCAATGCTTGAACCTACCGAAACCTTTAAAAAATTGGAGCTTGACGGTGATTATACCAGCCGTCTTGCCCTGACGGAAGAACAGAAAGTAATGCCCTTCGGTGCTGTATGGGATTATTTCTGCGAGAAAGCGGGCGTTCCCGTAGGTGACGCTTGGTTGAGCGAAGTGAAGCAATATGAAAAGGATGTACTTTCCAAAAGATAACTGTTTTTAAGTTTCAAACAAAGTTAACGCCCCGAAGTATCGGGGCGTTTATTTTACCCGTTTCGTTCTTATCCCATAGGTCAATGGGCCCCAAAAAATGCAGCTGCAGCCGCCAGTATAGCACGCAGAAACAGCGTATCAGCAAACCAATCTCTATTCAAAGTCTCCATAACTGTAAAATCTTCACACGAATGAAACATCGTCCAAAAAACACCGTAAAAAAATCCCGCCGTCTGTTGAACGGGAGATTTCCTTTTGTACAAGCAGCAAACGGCGGTAAAAGAATTGCAAAGCTATTGCATAATTGTTTTTTTAAGCCACTGATAGCTCTCTATAAGCTCAGCCGCCTCACGATAGCAGCTGTCATATACTTCGATCATCACCGCACCGTCATATGCGCCGATTTTTTGAAACAATGCTTTATAATCGTAGCATCCTCTGCCAGGCAGCACCAAATTTCCGTTTTCATCCATATCCACTATATGAATATTTTGAATGTTGCCATCCATATCCTGAATATACGCATCCACCGTGGTATCGCTTTGCGCTGCCTGCTTGATATCCAGGGTATTGCCTAAACAGACCCCTCCGGCATAAGCACGAAGCTTTTGCATAAAAGACGGATGATTATAATGCGCCCAATGCACGTTTTCCCAAGTAAGCATCATGCCGTAATGCTGCACAAGTTCAGCCAACTCAGCGCTGCGCTGACCGAAAAACGCATAATTGGTTACATACTTCGTATATCTCATTTGTGCAGGTCCATGCATTACATAGATCTTAGCTCCCAGCATACTGCCCACTCGCAGAGCAGATGTAAAAATTTCCAGTGCGTCGGCATACTGCCGAGGCGAACGGGAAAACAGCTGTCCCTCAAATTGACTATTGAGCGTATGGATAGAATACACCTCTACATTGCCTTTTACCCGCTGAAGCTCCCGACCGAACTCCTCTTTATATTCACTGAAGCTGGAAAGGAACACCTCAGCGCAATCAACACTATTTTGTGCAAAAAATTCCAATGCCTGCTCGGTATATAGCTTACCATAAAGAGACGCTGTAGAGATTCCGACTTTCACTAAAAATCACCTCAATTTATTTTATCAAGTGTCAGCAGGAAGGCGGAAGCAAAGTTTTCCATAAAAAATTTTACTTCCGGCGCGTCAATCGCATCGATATCCTGCCGAATAGAAGCCATTGCATCAGCAAATTCCCGATTGCCGGCATTGACCTCCTCAACGCATTTTAAATAGGCACAAATTCTGTCAGCATATTTTACAAGCTTCTTTTCCTGCGCATCGCTGATATTGATAATTCCCTCGTATTCCTTCTGCAGTTCCTTCGGCAGAAGAGAAAGCAATTTTTCGTTGGCAACGCCCTCAATATACTTATAGGCATTTTTAATTTCCGGGTTATAATATTTAATGGGCGTGGGCAGATCGCCGGTAATGATTTCGCTGGCCTCATGATACATGGCCTTTACGGCTACAGCGTCGGCATTATAGCTGCCGCTGTAATATTTATTAGCGATCACAGCCAAAGCATGGGCGATCATCGCCGCCTGCAGAGAATGCTCCTGGATATTTTCTTTCTGCACCGAACGCATCAATCCCCAGCGCTCAATGTATTTCATCCGTGCCATTAAGGCAAAAAAACTGCTCATACTTTTCTCCCCGCTTCATGAAAATATCCGTCCCCCTGCGGGCCGCACCCGCTTCTTTCGTTCGCTTATTATTATATCACAGAATCCATTTGACACCAAACAAAAATATGCTATAATAAGACAAAACTGTATATCAGCTTGGGGAGTCCTTCGGGGCTGAGATTGCTTTTTTTGCTAAACCCATTAAACCTGTGTAGTTCATCCTACCGTAGGGAAGCTTTATGATAATTTTTTGTCGCCGTATATCCCTATGATATACGGTTTATTTTTTAGAAAGGAAGTGTTGCTTATGTCACTTCAAACCCTTGCGTTCCTTACCTGGAGCGAATTCTGTGAAAACTTAAAGGAAATGAATCCCTATGTGTTATGGGGAGCCGCAGCCGCAATCGTATTGGCCGTTTGCTTTATGGTTTTTGCAAACAAAAAGAGCGGTGGATTTCATTGGGATACCCGCTTGCTCACCTTGGGCGCCATCTGTGTTGCCCTGGGTTATATCCTCTCTTTTATAAAGCTGTACGAGCTGCCCTTCGGTGGTTCTATTACTGCGGCCAGTATGCTTCCGCTGTTGGCCTACGGCTATATGGCTGGTCCGCTGTGGGGCACCATTGCCGGCTTTGTATACTTTCTGCTGCAGCTCACACAAGGCTTGTATTTTTTAACGCCCCTACAATTTGCACTTGATTATGTGGTCCCTTTTATCGTGTTAGGAACCCTTTCAGGCGTATTCAGAACCAAGAACACCGCATTTAACCTCTACGGCGGCTTTGCACTGGCCGTTGTAGCACGTTATCTATGCCATTTTGTAGCGGGTTTTGTGTTCTGGGGCGAATATGCCGCCGATTACGGTTTCAATTCCCCGGTACTCTACAGCCTTGTATATAACTCCTTCGTGCTGGTGGATGCGATTCCCTGCTTTATTTTAATTTCCATTCCGGCCATTAAAAAGCTGTTCCGCCGCCTGCCGAAAAAGCAAAAGATAGAAAACGCAGAGGCATAAAAAGGCTCCGCAAAAAAACGAATCCCAATAAAAAACCGGCGATTTTTCGCCGGTTTCTCTTTTTTAATTAACCTAAAAACGTCATAGGAATTAGCGCTACATCGGGGTGTCCTTCGCAGGAAATCTCTAAAATCACGCGGTTTTTCGCCTGAACGGTCTCTCCCGCGGTAAGAGTAAACGAGGTGGACGTTCCCTCCCGTTTTTGATAACGGTCCACAATCACCATATTCTTCGTTCCGCCGGAAACGCTCCAGCCCTCCGGCAAAATAAAACGCAGATTCAAATGCTTGAGCGAGCGAAAATTATTCTTTACCGTAACGGTTATACCAATCTCGCCGCAGGGCTGAATCTCCGGCGCGCGGTCATAGGCAACCTGTACCGTGGTAAGCGGAAAGCTCATAACAAAGGAATACGGCGCGCGCTTGGCCAGCTCTGCTTTAAAGGCCGTTGCATAAAACTTTTCCGTATCCTCCCGGCTGAACTCCGTAGCCGTTTCCACAATACGCACAGCTTTGCCCGTAATCATCACCGGATGCATGGATAAAATGGTATCCGTCAGCTCCGTGCAGGATTTCGGCACCGTGGGCATTTCACCGCGGTTAATCGCTACTGTAACGATATTATCGCCGATATATTCCTGCCAATCCTCCGGAATGATCTTGGTTCCGTGCATAATACCCAAAACCGCTCCTGCCGTTGCCGCAGTACAGTCGGTATCATCACCGCAGTTCACGGCAAGAATCAGCGTTTTTTTAAAATCTCCTTCCCCATAGAGCAGGCCGATAATCGCATACGCTACATTGGCCGGGGCTTGGAACCAGCCCAGTTCCGGATCCGCCAAGGATGCCTGCGTAACCTCTTCCCGCGCTTCCTTCCAGGTTTTTCCGGTTTCATACGCATCAACTGCCATTTGAATAAAGCGATGTGTCCGGCAGTCTTCCGGAATATTGGAAAGGCCTATCTCGATCAGGCGCTTAATATCCGAAACAATAAATGCCGCACTCTCCAATGCCGCTACAAAGATCGTAGCATACGTGCCTTCGGAGAGACCGTGATCCACACAGGCATCCATATAGCCAAAGCGCATCGTCTCATCAATCAAACACGGATTCAAGCACGCCCAAACTTCCGTGCGGATCCACGCGCCGTTGGAGTTTTTCCACATGCTGTTGTTATATTCTCCCGAAAGCGGCGGAACCAGGCCGCGGGCCATATTTCCCTTGCCTACGCCGTACTCGTTCCAGTAAGGCGAAATATATTCCAGCCAGTATTCCCCCAAAATATGCTCGTTCAGCTTCTGCGGACCGTTTTCCATCAGCGCTTTAAGCCAAACCAGCTGCAAATCCAAATCATCATTCGGCAGCGGATTTCCCGGAGGAGAATTAAAACCGGAAATATCCTGACACTGTTGTTTTCCCTCAAAGGGCGTTCCCAAGGTTCCGCCGATATTCTTGCCCAGCCAGCAGGCATAAATTTTATCCCGCAGCTCAGCCCTGTTCAATTGAATCATAGATAATAATCCCCCGTATTTTCAATATTTATATTCATGATATCATAGTACATCTAAAAATTCAAGTAAGAATTTTAATTTTAACAGCAAATGAAAGCATCAGCATTATTTCAATAATTTGTTAATATGTTCATATATACATTTTTATTTTAAAATATAAAAAAGCTGCCTTGTGGCAGCTTCCTTACCGTTTTTCGCCCAGCCCCTGCGCGATTGCAGGAAATTCATTTTCTGTATCAGCGGTAGGCTGGATATTATAGGTACCGTATTTATTTACCATTTCATCCGCACTTTCAGGCTGATCATCTACCAAACTTTTAATCCCGAACTTTTTACCAAGCTTCTTTTTCAAACAAAATCACCTCGGTATTAGTATTCTAAAAAAAAGCCGTTTTAAACAAACTTATGCACATAAATTCTCCAGCAACGCTAACGTCACCTTTACCGAATGTTCCGCCGCGCGCTCACAGAAAGCAGGAAAATCCATAATAGAATCATCGTCAGCACCATCGGAAATCGCGCGGATAACTACAAATCGCACGCCGTTCACATACGCCGTGTGTCCGATAGCTGCCCCCTCCATCTCACAGGCAACAGCACCGAAGGTGTTTTTAATAAATGCCTTTTTTTCACCATCGCCAATAAACTGATCGCCTGAAGCAATCACACCGATCTGACAATTTAATCCTTCTGCCTCCACGCACTGCTTTGCCATTTGTGCAAGTGCCTCATCCGCAGGGATTTGTATGATATCCAGCCCAGATATCATTCCCAAAGGATCTCCTAAAGCAGAACTATCCAAATCATGATGCACCACCGCAGAAGAGACTGCCACATCCCCAATAGAAAGTGTTTCACACAGCGTACCTGCCACCCCGGTATTAATCAAAATATCCGGATGATACGTTAAGATCATTGTCTGTGCGCAAAGGGCAGCAAAGACCTTTCCGATCCCGCACCGAGCCACAACCACCTCTTTTAAACCAATCCGTCCGCTTACATATTCCACACCGCTTATCGTCTGAACCTCTGCGCCGATAATTTGTTCCTTAAGAGCATTCACTTCAACCTCCATCGCGCCGATAATGCCGATCATGCTTCTTCCCCCTTTTTATAAGAAAAATCCCGCCAATCCTGCAAAGCCTTTAAATATTGCCGGCACTCTCTCTTGGCACTCTCTAAATCAAGATTCCTGTAATTTCCGCACTCTTTTCTGGATGCGCCGAATACCTCTCCCTCATGCGCAAGAATCTTCTCCAGCGTATCGCGTACCAGTGAAAGTACTTCTTGATTTTCCATATTTCTTACCAGCAGATAAAAGCCTGTTTGGCAGCCCATAGGACCGAAATAAATAATCTTTTCTCCCAATGGGGAAAACCGTATATACGTAGCGAACATATGCTCTACCGAATGCATCGTCAAATGGTCCATATAATCACCGCAATTGGGCTTTCGAGTACGTAAATCATAGGTAATAATATCTCCGTCAATCCGTGAAACATAAATTCCCGGTACAATAAAATCATGATCCACTTGAAAACTTTTAATTTTTTGCTCCATTTTCTTTAAACTCCTTTACGATTCTCTCATATTGTTCCATTACACGGCTGCAGATCACATGCCAGGGAATCGGAATCGTACGCGCTGCCTCTTCTCCGGCTTGTTTCAGCTGCCGGGAATTTTCCAGCAGTTGTTCAATCTTTGCACACATGGCCTCCTTGTCCGGGCTGGCAGTAAAACCATTTTT
>ENA-ORNQ01000902-ORNQ01000902.1-human-gut-metagenome-genome-assembly--contig:-NODE-902-length-26152-cov-19.413381_pt1 | contig 26152 bp, 17 predicted proteins | sample MGYA00242116_ERZ509024 | MGnify/ENA primary metagenome ERZ509024 (study PRJEB26280, sample SAMEA2338697) | human gut metagenome | biome: human gut; feature: human-associated habitat; material: faeces...
TCATAGAATCTGGCTTCCGCTTCTTCTGCAAGCTGGACAGCATGTGCATGATAGGTCGCGGCAGAAATGGAATCGTCGAGCATTTCAGCGAATGCCGACAGCAAATCTGCGGTGCAGGACAACATCGCATACAGATCCGGTGATTGAATGTGCGGATAACGGTCAAAGCACGTTGCATTATCTGCACCGGACTCATTTCCGTGCCAATAAACCGGCGCATTCTGCCGGCCGTGCAGCCACCAGAAAAAGTTGCGCCGCATCGCCGGATAAATACGCTCGATCTGTACCTGCTCACAGAAATATGGATGCATCTTCATAAGGATCGCGTAAATAAACGCATGGACTGGCGGCTTCGTAAAGCCGCGCTCCACACCAAATGGGCAAATGGTATCCGGCATTGCTCCCTCTGCATCCAGATTATCATAGACAAGCTGGAGCTGATAAAACGCAAGCGCCGGGAACGCTTTTGCTACGCCAAGCGCATGAAAACAGTTGTCCCATGACCAGACCGCGTTCATGCCCTCCTTGTTGCAAAGGATTGTTTCTTCTTTGTAATTTCCAAGCGGAGCTACGATGCTTTGCCACAAAACGAAAGCCATCTCCCGGTCGATATCGGAGCGCGCCCCCATTTTCTCACACCAGTCAGAAAAGTCTGCACGTTTTTCGGCGCAGCACTGCTCGAAATCCGGGCAGGAAAGCCGCGGCGTGCCGATGGAGTATGTCTTATAGATTACCACTTCAAAGTCTGAACCTTCCGGCTCAATGTGAACGGAAACATTGCCGCTGTGGATCTGTCCTGGCTTCCATTCTGCGTCCAAATGCACCTGCCCTTGCTTTGCATAGAGCCAGATATGCGCATTCGTTTTGGTGTCACAAATATGTATCACATGATCCTGCTGCACAGCGGTATGCGCACGGTAAGCTGTGTCATCATCATAATGCAGCACCAGCAGAGCATTTCCCTTCAGCACAGCATAAAAACCCTGATAGAACGTCCATGCATAACGGGCGCGTTCACTTATGATTGAAATTCGGTCTTCCCGCACATGAACACCGGCGTCCCCTGTGTTTTCCATAAAAAACAGGTTCCGATTTCTTGTACGATCCTCCAGCGTTTGCAGGCAAATGCCTGAACTGCTGGCATAAAGGCGATAGTAAGAGTCACGAAGACTCCATGCAACACGGTCGGAACGAAAAATCATTTGCGCAGACACTCCTATTCTGTAAAAATCCGATAGACACCCTTCGTCAGATAGCTAATCGGGCGGGATTGCAATTTCGCTTACAGTTACTCGTTGAGTCAGTCGGTTTTTTTGTATATATTCCGGTTTCTCATAGAATCTCATTTTTACGTTCCCGCCTCTTATCAAAGGCAAAATCTCTGTTATGCTATGTGCAACATAATGCGCACAACCGGCCCACTCATTTCTCAACCGCTGCTGTAGATTTGTCCGCATTCCCCTGCGGGTGCTTTGAGGAATATGTTTCAAATATCTGCAAGTAATTCTGCGAGTTAAAGTACGCAGCTGCAGCTACTCCAACCATTCCCCACAGCAGCACTGTGCAAACAAACACTTTTACCGAAAAGCACATACTCAATGGGAGCAGAGTCAAAACAGATGCCAGTACTGAACGCGGAAGATTAGTCAGATACAGAACATAGCAGTTTCTAATTGTCGCTGAGATCGTATTGTCAAATCTTGCAACTAACGGTATCATATAGGTCGCCGGTATCAGCCACACTACCGCTACAATAATGAAGGTAAGCCAAGAGAATACAGAGTTCTCTTTTGTATGGATCAGATAAGCACAAAAGAAAGCTACTCCTACTCCTGATAATGCCAACACAATCCATGAAATTGTTGCCTTCCAGAAATCGCGGCGAAACACTCGCATGAACGATGTCCATGTAGAAACATTCTCTCGTTCATGCATACCATAACACACAGAATACATTGCACAAGTGCTGGCACCAATCGTTATTACCGGCAAAGAGAACAGCAGCCACAGCAAACTCAGCCAGACAAGTTCTCCTATCTGCGAGACTCGCTCCATAAATTTTGATTCATAGTCGAATATTTTTTTCATACTGTTTCCTCATTATTCAGTTAGCTGAGTACGGTAATCCGTTGGGGATATACCGACGTTTCTTTTAAACGCCAAATAAAAGCTTGTTTTTTCACCATAACCAACTTGTTCTGCAACCCAGCTCACTCGTTCCTCCGTTGTTCGCAGCAAATGCTTTGCGCGGTTCATCCTACATTCCATGATATACTCAAATATCGTAATTCCACATTCTTCCGTGAAACGTGCATTGGCATAGCTGGCAGAGAGGAACACCGCTTTTGCAACTTCTTTTGCGGATATCTTTTCCGAAAAATGGTTTAAGATATATTCTCTCATTGCTTTGACGTTTTTGCTGTATACATGTGAAGCATCATCTTTCGCGCTCTGTTTCGCATTCCGAAGGCACTTGAGGATTCGCCGGATTGCATCATTTGTATTCGCGTGTAAGATAAACTCAACATCCTGCTCTTTCAGGAAATCTTGCAATTTCCAGTCAATTTTCTCAATTTCCTGAATGGTTCTCTTACTAAGGAAACGTTGGTCACTTTCGCCCGTATCAGTAAGCTCATCATTTATTTGCAGCCACTCAAGAATATCTATCTGGATATCCTCTTGGCTGTGCGCATTCAGTGGATGAATATCTTCGTATCCTGCAATCGGACAAGAAGCTTTTTCTTTAAGCATGCTGTAAAGCGTAACGTTCGCTTGCTGCATCAATCCAGCTAACCTTTTAAACCCTCTGCCGGGTTTACTATAGCCTATTGTACATCTGCAGCTCATGGTGATCTCCACATCGACACACAGCTTTGTTAACATTACGGCAATATCAATATTTGGCTTTGCCAAACACAGTATCGTTCCGTAATTGTCCTTTATCTCGACCAGCCGAAATTGTATATTACTGTCCGCATAAGCTTTTAATGTTGTAGAAAGCACCTTTTCTTCATTCACAGGCGTTTTCTCGGTAATATTATCTAACGCGAAACGTGCAACATATAGAATACAATCCTTTATTCCTGGCATACAAAGAACTTCCATTTTCTCGTGAATCTCATTTTCATCTTCTTTGCAGCCCAAAAGCGCCTGTAAATATATTTTTAATGCAAATGCACGCAGTTCGTCAGTTTCATGTATTTGCACTTCTTTCTCAATTTTCTGTCTTTGTACCTCCTGTAGCTTGGTCAAGGCCAACTGCATGACTTCCTTAATTTGTTCTCTTTGGATCGGCTTTAGAATATAACCTATTACATCCAAATCCAATGCAGCTTTCGCGTATTCAAATTCCGAATAGCTGGACATGAAAATTACCGGAACATGTGGAAACATAGACCGGATCCTTTCCGCTACTTCAATACCCCCCATAATCGGCATCGAAATATCTGTAAGGACAATATCCGGCTGCTCCAACATTGCATTTTTTATAAGGTCTTTTCCGTTTGTAAACATCCCGGATAGCGAGATATCATAATCTTCCCAGTCTATAATATCTGCTATTTCATCCAGTTGGTATGGATTGTCCTCCGCAATCATCAACTTAAACACGTCGTATCCCCCTCTGCTGTATCATTTAATTAGGATTGTCTCTACCATCCAACTGATCCGGAATCACAACCGTGACTTTAGTCCCAATATTTTCTTGGCTCTCGATCTGAAGTCCATATTGGTTGCCATAGTAAGTTTTAATGCGCTGTTGGACGTTATAAACTCCGTATCCACCGGTTTTTGATGCGTCCGTTGGCCCATCAAGCAGTTCTCTAGCTTTTTCAGCGGACATCCCTACGCCGTTATCACACACTGTAAAAACAAGGTTTTCGCCAACTTTTTTTGCATCTATCTTTATTTCTCCAACACCATCTTTGGCTCTTATACCATGTTTCACTGAATTTTCGACAATAGGCTGAAGAATATGCTTAATGAGCGTGCATTCAGATATCTCCTGCTGCATTTCAATTTGATAATCCATACCGTCCAACTTGTATGCAAACTTCTCAATCTCCAGATAGTCCCGTACCATTTCCAATTCCTGTGCTACGGAAATATTCAAATTGCCATTGCTTAATACAACGCGGTAATAGTGAATCAAATGCTCAATGGACTTTCGGATCGTTTTATCGTGTACCTGATAGCGAATGCTTGCTAACGTGTTATATAAGAAATGCGGGTTAAAACGCATTTGCAAAAGCTCCATTTGAAGCTTGGTATGCTGCTCTTTATACCGTTCATTCTCCAAAATATAGTTTTTCGTTCTTTTTACGAGCTGTTTAACATGGGCAGTTACTTGCCCAACTTCGTCAACTTCATTCTCATCGTCAAGTACATCCGGCTGATCAATAATCGTTTCGATTTCTTTCTTCATTTCACCAATTGCAAAAACGATCCGTCCTGTCAGCATTTTGCTGGTATAAATACTTGCAGTTAAAACGCCAACCATAAAAAACAGTCCAATCAGAATAACCAGTGCAACACTCGGACGAACATTTTCTTTAACAAACGACTCTGGCAATATATACGCGACGGCCGCTACGTTGTTTTTTTCACATAGAAGTCTATAGTTTGGAGGAATAACTTTCTCATCTCCCCAAATTTGCGCGAGGATTTCGCTGGTTCTCAGTCCTTCTTTTAGTTCCTCTTTTGAAAAATAGGATTGATCCTCGCTCTGCCCCAAGCTAATAATAAGTATACACGCATCATCAGCACAAAGAATGTTATTATCAATTAATGAATCCACGGGAATGCTTAACTCCAGTATCCCGCTCCCTGCGTGCTGCTGCGCTATTTTTGAATAAAGACAGATTCTCTGGCCTGCATCTGATCCGTTTCTTGCAACGTTTCTGATAAGCCACATAGATTCACTTTCGCGGAGAGCGGAGATCTGCGTGTATTTTTCAACGTCTCCATCGCTCTCGAACTCATCCTTTAACGTGTTCAGGGTATAGCTATGACTTCCGTATCCGTATTCAATTCCCGGCAGGTAAAAGCACGCCGACAAATCCTTGTCGTTAACACTGATTAAATTTACAATTCCGTCCAGCGTATAAATATAATCAATCGCTTCGGATAGTGTGCCGTTTGCCACCTTTGATAAACTGCTTCTCAAATCCTGATTGCCCTTAATGTATTTCATTTTCTCAATTAATGAACTACCAATCTTTGATACTCGTTCCTGTAACAGCAGCACTTCACCATTGTAAATATCCAAGTATTCTTCTGTCCATTGCTTCTGCGCCACAGAAACATACGCGATTCCAAGCAAGAACGCCGGAATCATGGCAATCACTGCAATAATTGCTGCTATTCTCTGCTGAAACGTGAAATGCCTCAAGATGTTTTTAATATCTTTCATAGCGCACCTACCTTGAACGAAAAGACGACGCACCGTGATCATTCACAAAAATAGTGCGCCGCCTTTTCTTAGCCAACTTTGAAATTTTCTGCCTTCAAAATGCCCGCTTAAAAAGAATATACCTATTTGCTCAATTAAGCAAGCTATCTTGTATGCATCCTATTTACATTTTATTTGACGATACCATATTCATTAAGAAGATCACCATTTGCCGCAACAAAGAGATCAGTAAAAGTCTTAAGGGACTCATCTGTCAATCCATTTTCGGTTGCATAATCAACGAGCACCTGGAACTGCTTGTTGTACTCATCTTCATTCGCAGCGCAAATGACTTTCTTCATCTGGTTTTCAAAACCGGGGCGTGCATTCCAGAATTCTGCAAGCGCTTCAACATTTGCTGCACCATAAGAATAGACTGTTGCATTTGCGTTCAGCATAATGGTGTTCTCTGCTTTGCTGTATCCGGACAGCGTTCCGGGGTTGAAATAGTAATCCGCTCTGGCAGCATCTCTTTCCGCGCTTCCAGCAGCAAGATACTTCGGTTTCAGAAGCCTGCTTCCGGGGTTTGCCATCGCAATAAGCATCCACGGCTGGCCGGGATTTCCATCCTTAACAATGCCATACTTGGCACAAGCCCCATTGTCTGCACCGTCCATCATTTCAGCTTTCACATCTTCGTTCGTATAATAGCGATTGCCATTATCATCGACTGTATACAGTCCAGCAGATGCAGGACCCCAATACATATTATTGACGCCTACATCGGAGTAAAGGTAATCCAGCGCATGCACAAGCTGAGTAAGCTGCTCGCTGGTCAGATCACCGTTAAAAATGGAAATCGACATGCAGCTCTGCGCACTGGCTACACCGCCATACGTCTTGTTCATCGGGACATTCACCCAAACGGGACGATACGCCCAGCCATCTCCTGTGATGTCGCTGGAACCGGCTGCCTGTGCAATGCTATTGCCATAGATGACAGCATAATGGCCATTCATCATCTTCTCGGTAAAGGCAGCGCTGTTATCCACAAGAGAGTTCTGGGAAATTACGTCCGCCTGAACCAGCTTATTGAGCTCCGCCATGTAACCCATATAATCTTCGTTATCGATACTCCATTCCAGGCAGTTGTCTGCACTTTCAGAGTTGAACTTTACAACGCTAAAATAGTCAGTCTGCGCATTGTAGCCAGAAAGCAGGGAATGCAGGCCCATCATCCAGTCCCAGTTATCCGTATCGGTATGCGGGCCATAAGTAACCTCAACTGCTTTCCCATCGAGACCGGTATAAGTTCCATCAGCAACTACAGTCTGGATGTCACGGAGCAGCTTGAAATAATCTTCCGCAGACATCAGATTCAGGTCAAAAATTTCATCCTTCGTAAAGCTTCCGTTTTCAAGATACTTTTCCTGAATATCTGCCTCTGTCATTGCATCAGGATACAGTGCCTTAAGAACGTCATCACGGACATAAATGCAGTTGCTTGCCGAATGTCCACTCCAGCTAATAGGATTATTGCCATACATGCTATAGTATTCCGGATCAAGATTATCCGGATAATAACCCGTGGCGTAATACCGATCAATCACGTTGGAGTCGGCCGGAATACGGAAGTATGCGCCATCGTCAGCCTTCATATGCGCATAGAGATTGTTCTCAAATGCATCAAGCGGGAAATACTTCAGCATATGCGAGAGGGATCCATCCGTGAAATACTGTGACAAATCTGCAAGATAACCGTTGTCATACAGTTCCTTGAGCTGGTTGTCCATATCATAGCCAACAATCATCGTCGGCAGATCATTCGAAGCCAGAACCATGGGAAGCTTCGCACCGTAGCTGTCGCCGCCGTTATCAATGCACTCATCGTTCAGGAACCGAACGCCGGTAACACGTTCAAACTCTTTGAGCGTGACATCATCTGCGGAAGGCAGATCCGTATAGCTGGAGGACTGTCCGGCCGCCCACCAGTAGTTTACTTCGAGCGTTTCTCCCGTCCAGTCAGGGAATTCAGACGTATCAGATACGCTGTCCAGCATATCCCAATAATTTTCTGTCGATTCTTCTGTGCCGTTGGTTGCAGCGTCACTGTTTGTCTTGCTGGAATCGCTTGCAGTGTTGCCGTTGCTGGTATCTTCTGTTACGCTTGCTGTCCCTGCACAAGCAGACAGGCAGATGCACAGCGCCAAAAGAACAGCCATAATTTTTGCCAGTTTTTTCACTTTCATTTCTCCTTTGTTTTATTTATATAATGGCTTGCCGCCAGTATATCATTTCAGGCAGTCAATCCTTGACAGCCCCAAGTGTAACTCCTTGGATAAAATACTTTTGCAGGAACGGATAAATAATAACAATCGGAATTGTCGAAACGATCATCTGCGCGCATTTCACGCCTTCGGTCGTAATTGTTGTATTCTTCGTCTCTATGATTTCACCTCTAAGCGCTGCCTGCGTGATTAGCTGGCTGACTTTCTCCGCTTCTTTCAGCACCTGAACAAGCAGGTATTGAAGGTTATACATTTTAGATTTTGTAATGTAGTATAGCGGTGTAGTCCAATCGCTCCAGATTCCTACTGCCGTCCAAAGTGCAATTGTTGCTAGGATCGGCTTCGCAAGCGGTAAAATGATTTTGAAAAACACGCACAAATCATTTGCACCGTCAATCTTAGCTGCTTCGTGCAAACTATACGGCAGGGAACTCATATACGACCGGATAATAATCATGTTATAGAAACTGAAACATCCCGGCAGGAAATAGACCATATAGTTGTTGATCAGGCCAATCTGCGAATAAAGGATGTAGGTCGGAACGATTCCTCCGCCGAAATACATTGGGATAATCAAGAACACATAGAGCAGCTTGCTTCCAAACATATCCTTATGCAAAAAAACATATGCCGCCATGAATTGAACCAGAATGGACAGCAGCGTTCCTAAAACGACACTGCAAACCGAAACGATAAAGGCCCGGCCAAAAGCGTCATCTCCAAGAATTGCGTCGTAGTTTTGTAGACTGAATTCACGCGGATAAATTGTTATTCCTCCGCGCATTGTGTCATTTCCATCGTTAAATGATTTTGCAAGCACATTTAAGTAAGGAAATAACACAGATGCCATCAACAGAACCAAAAAGAAAACATTTATGAAATTAAATATTTTCCTTGATGTAGAATCTCTTTTTACCATTTGTATGCCTCACTTGCACATTTTCTACTTTAGAGGATTCCATCGCCAGTCACTTTTTTTGATATCCAGTTCGACCCAAGCACAAGAATCAGCGCAACGAGGCCTTCCATTAGACCAATCGCAGTGGCTACAGAGTAATTTCCCGTCTTGATACCGGTTTGGAATACAATCGTTGAGATTACTTCAAAATCAATATAGGGATTTTGCATGCCATATATCAATTCAAAATTACTGCTAAACAGCGTCCCCATTTTGAAGATCAAAAGCACAATGACTGTTGGCATCATATGGGGAATCGTAATATATCGAATCTGCTGCAAACGGTTTGCGCCATCAATATTGGCAGCTTCATAGAGGTCAGGGCTAATGGAGGAGAGATTCGCCAGATGAATGACCGTTCCCCAACCCGTCTCCTTCCATACCATTGTTCCAAGCAAAAACCATATAAACCATTCCTGCTTTGCTAAAAAAACAATTCTTTCCTGTGCGCCAAGTGCGATGCGGATGTCATTAACAATACCGTCGCGTCCAAACAAAATCGAAACGATACCGACAACCGATATCCATGACAAGAAATGCGGAAGATAGCTTACGGTTTGGACAATCCGCTTAAATACTTTGTTTTCCAATTCATTGATAAGAAGTGCCAACAGAATCGGAGCCGGGAAACCAATAACCAGATCCAGCAGACTAACTACCAATGTATTTCGAATCGCAGTCGTAAATTTTGGCTGTGTGAAGATTTTAACGAAATTAGCAAAGCCGACCCATTTACTGCCGAAGATTCCCTTGAAAGGACTATAGTCTTCAAATGCCATTAATAGTCCGCCCATCGGCAGATACTTAAAAATCAGCATTACCGCAACGGCTGGGAGTAGCATCAGGTACAAATATCTGTCACGAACTATTCTCTTTAGCGTCGGATTCATTTTTCTTGGTTCGTTCTCCAAAACGATTTCTTTTGACCCTTTCAACGAACATCACTCCTCTTGATAAATCTTAGCAACTATTAAGAAATGGCTCAATATTGAAAACTACTTTTTCAAGGTGAAAAAGAAGCTGCTTTTTTATGTGTTTGTGCAACATGCACAAATCACGTCAATACACTATAAATTGCTGCGCTGCAAGGCGAAATACTTAATTGATCGCCCTCTTTTTGGATATTTCCGCCACATGAAAAGATTTGTCCCAATCTGCCAATTTCATTTGGAATACTTATTTTATAACATTTCTCGGCTGGGTTTATTACAACAAGGACTTGTTCTTCAGCGCTGCTGCGAAGATATGCAAGTGGATAGCTTTCCTTTTCTGTAAGCAGTTTAAAGTCCGCTTCTGCCTGTAGTGCTGGGTGTTCCTTCCGCAGTCGGAGTAAGCGCTGTGTATGGTGCAAGAGAGAATTTTCCTGCTGCATTTGCTGCTCAACCGTTGGCCGGTCTTCAGACGGATCTATCGGCAAATACAATTTGTCCTTCGCTGCAGCTGAAAAGCCGCAGTTTGTACTGGTGTCCCACTGCATCGGCGTTCTGGAGCCAGTTCGGTGGTAACCACCGTCAACAGATTTCAAGCACTTCAAGTAACGCATTGCTATTTCATCACCGTAGTACACAAAAGGTACGCCTGGCATGGACATTAGAAATGCCATCACGAGTTTTCTTTGAATCTCGTCTGTTGTTTTTGCGTAACGTGTATTATCATGATTTCCGCTGGAGAAGCACATGAGGCCACTATTCTTAATTTTTGCGCTCTGATCAATGTACTTCTCCCAAAATAGTCCTAAATTGCCCTCGGCATTGGACGAGAAAAACGATTTCTCTGTTCTCCATAGTTCTTGCGAATACATCGGGCCAAGCACAAAATCCATATCGAAGCCAGCAGCGATAGCTTTTTCCGGCTCACTCCATTCAGAAACAAATATAGCTTGCGGAAACTCCTTACGAACCTCACCTAGAATTTTCTTCCAGAGTGCAATTGTCCCACTGTGTTCCCTGTCATTTTTCACCAAGAACGCAGCCATGTCTACGCGGAATCCGTCGCACCCCATTGACAGCCAAAAACGCATTATCTGCATCAATTCTTCTTGCGTTGCCCTTGCATCCGGTGAATCTACACCATGCTGCCACTCATGTATGCATTCTGCATATCCATAATTTAATGCAGGCTGTGTTGAAAAATAGCTGACTGCACAATTTCCGTTACGTTCCGATATCCCCCGCAGTGTCCCGGTTACTTCCTTGACATCTGTAAACACAGTTTCAATCGAGTCCGTCCAGAGATAACGACCCGTATATGCATTATGCTCGGCTTTCATTGACTCCTTAAACCACTGACAGGTTACTGCCGTATGGCACGGAACCAAGTCCAAAAGAACCAATATATCTCTCTTATGTGCTTCTACAAACAGCTTCTTCAAATCCGCATTTGTTCCATAACGAGGTGCTACTGTATAATAATCCTCAACGTCATACCCACCATCAAAGAATGGAGATTTGAAACAAGGGTTAAGCCAAATTCCGTTAAATCCCATCTGAGAAATATAGTCTAGTTTTTCAATAATTCCTGGGATATCGCCTATTCCATCTGCGTTAGAGTCATAAAAGCTAGGGGGATATATTTCATAAAACACGCGGTCATTCAATCTCTTGTTCATCATTCTTCCTCCATCATTCTACATATGTTATCAGAATATTCTTGAGCAGGTGTCCTTCCTTTTCATTCGTACAGATTCGGACTTTATCGCAAAATAGCGCCGGGAACCTGCAAATTCGCTTATGCCCGACTGTTTCTCCCATATATACCTTATAAAAGCTGCTTCCCCATTGAGGGCATAATCCAATTTCAAATTCTTCGATCCATCTATCTGCGTACGCTTCCTCTAGAATCACTGTATTTACAAGAGCTGAGTACGGCAGGGTAACTGTATATTTCCCGTTTTCTTCTAATTCCACATTAGAGTAATCCGCTATAGGACTATCATACAATTCTCTAATTTTCGCTCCGAACTCCAAAAGCCGCTTGCAATGCTCTGGATGAATCTGCCCCGTTGGATCCGGACTAACATTCAATAACATATTTGAACCACGGCCAACAGAATAGTCATACATACCCATAAGTTCAGGCACGCTTTTGAGTCTGTTTGTTTTTTCGCACCAGAACCAGTTATAACCTGTACCGCTGAGCTGGCAATCGCACTCGCCCGGAAGGAACTGCGTATCCTGCTTTTCCTGTGCATCTGTATATACAGAGATGTGCAAAGAATCTACAACGTTTGTATTATACATTGGTGCGATTCCCGCCTCATTGCCTATCCACCGTGTATCAGGATCCCACATATTAAAGATCATGATATCGCTTTGCAGCGTCCGAATTGTATGTACAATTCGAGGAACGTCATACTGGTGTTTCTCGCTTCCGGCTCCATCAAACCAAATGTAATCAATTTTCCCGTAATTGCTTAAGAGCTCAGTGGCCTGATTCACTACATAATCGTTATACGCATCATTATCCTGTTCTTCCATTCCCCACTGGGATGGATTGTAATAAAGTCCAACTTTTATGTTGAATTTTCTACAGGCATCTACAAACTCCCGAACCACATCGCCATTTCCATTTTTCCACGGGGAATTCTTTACAGAGTAATCAGTATATTTAGACGGCCACATTGCAAAACCATCATGGTGCTTTGTCACCAAGACAGCATACTTCGCGCCTGCATCTGCAATGGTTGAGATCCATTGCTCACAGTCCAGCTTTGTTGGGCAAAATGTATCTGCCTCCATGTGTTTTTTATCGGTATCCTTCATGGAAGTGAATGTTCTCAAACCGAAGTGAAAGAATATTCCAAATTCCCATTCAAGGAACTCCTTTTGCCGTTCACTCGGTAAATTTCGGTTTGTCATCTTTTGTTCTCCTTCTGTTTGGATTGTCATGAAGCAAATTCACGTTACAACTGCTCTTGGTATTCTTTCCATACTCTTCTGATTAACGAAAAATCAGCTTCGTCCATCGGAGTTCCGCCACGCGGGAAAAGGTTGTAAAGATCCGGGATTCCCAGTTCCTTTTGGATACTCATATATTTGATAAAGTCTCGGTGGCTTTCCATTCCGTCTTCATCTGTATCGATCAGCACATTCGGCATTGCAGCTTGAAATAACTGTTTTCGAAAACGCATAGTCGAGCAAACTAAGCGCGTCTGATCTTGATAGTCGTGCAATCTGGCTTCATCACAAACTTCCGCAAAATATGGATGGCACGCGCTGCAGTTTATTAATGCATCCGCTTTTACGTTTTTTGCATTTTCATAGATTAACAGCATAAGCTGCTTCAACAATTCAACACCATATTTTCCACCACTTGACTCTACGGTTTCGCCCAACGGCATGCAATTTGCAAAATCAATTTTGAATCCATCGCAGTTATAGCAATCGGCATCATCAGACAGCAAGCGATACATCATTTTTTTCACTCGGTCCCGATAACGTGGACTTGTCGGATCTGCTGCAACCGGTCTGCACAGGTCCATAACGCATTCACTTTCATCCAAACCTTCATTATTCCACATTTTGAACCACAAAAGAACCCTGCGGCCCTTTCTATGTTCATTGTCTACGAAGCCACGGAGGTCAGGCCACTTGTTTTCGTCTGGCATTGCCTCTCCACATTTCTTCTGCCAGCGCGAATCAATGATTATAAACGCAGGATGCAAATCTTCTCGATCCAGGATTTCGCTGAACAATGTATAGTTTGCCTGCGTCGCATACTCTTTCCGTTCTAGCGCACCAGGCGTCACATAGTTTGTGTACTCCGCTCTGCCGTGCGCTTGTCGGCTTTGCTCCATGAGTCCAGCTTGACTTCCCCAGCCACAAAAAATAGGGCCTTTCCACCACTTAGGTGCAGCGTCTGCTGTAATTCCTTTTTTACAAAGGCCCTCGTTATAATGCCACGCTGAATAAGCTCGTAATACATCAAACGCGCTCGTGCCAGCTCCGCCCCAAATACCCTGACTTTCCCATTCGCCGTCAACATAGGTTTGACCATATAACGGGAGTTCTAATTGCAGCATTCCGTTATGTATAAAGCGGTCAAAATTATATTCACCAGCCTTTGCAATCACGCCAAAGCCAAACCACAGGTCTGCATCATCCATAAAAAATGGGAAGCAGTACATTGGAGGTGTTTGGTACCCAAGCCCGATTTGTTCCTTCTGTATCATTGTACGAAGATTCGTCGAATAATCAGAATGGTCACCTACCGGCCGCAGATAACCGCCTGTTTCATATTCAGGAGTTCCCTGATTGAAAAACTCGATGTTCTTTATATGGCCCTTTCCAGAGACACGAACGCGATAGTATATTCCATCTTCATTTGCATCCAGCAAATACACCTTTTTACTCCAGCAAGAACTGTGAACCATCCACTCAGCATGAAGGCCGCTCTGCGTTTTTTCTTCTGTGTAAATCGTACTTTTTGAGTCAACATCGTCCATTTCCATTTGATTTATTGCCGATCCAAATGGAAGATCGAACCATCTCACACCTTTTAAGAATATTCTGATAGTTGCTTCGTCTAACTGAATCTTGTACTTTTCAAATTTCCGTTCCATTTATTTTCTCCCGTCAAGTTTCAATATCCGTTCAGCATTGCGATACAAAATGTTTTCTTTGTCCTGTTCGGTAATATACGGGTCATTCTCAACGCATGCAATAAACGCTATTGGGTCACACGAAGGAAAGTCTGATCCAAAAACAATTCTCTCTGACCCGATTGCATTTACAAGCTTTTTTAATGAACCAATCCGTTCGATTCCGTGCGCGGAAATATCAAGAATATAATTATCAAACCGTTTTAACCGTTCTAGCTGTGAAAAAAAGTGATTCCATTCTCCCGGGTGCGCGCCAACGATACACAAATCATGGTGTCGTGCCAGAGTAGCATTCATTGAATCATCATCGGATGGATGAACACTTAGTACCATTTCTTTCTCTGCCGCATAACAGAGTAGTTCATCGAGTCCTGAATCACCAAATTCCCAGCCATCAATATACCAGCAAATTTCACCAATAAGGTTACTTCCGTGCTGAATTGCTCGGTCAATTTCTTCAACAGAGTCATTCACATGTTGCGGATGAATAAGCACACCCGGAATATATTTGCCTTGATAGTATTCTTGCAGTCGGAATGCAGTATCATTGCATTTCTTAATTACCTTCCAGGTTTCATCAAACGTCGTAATATGCTGTGGCTGCAACACAGAGCCGCAAAATGTTTGGATTCCCCTTGAGCGGAGAAACGCCTGAAAACCATCCGCATCAAGCTGCACAGCATCCTTGTACATTACAAGGGACTGTTCCTGATACATGATCGGATGCGTGTGAAAATCAATAATCTTCATATTATTACTTCTCTAGCTTTCTATTCTAATATGATCAAATGCAAGCGCAGGGAGCCGAGTTATCAGATCATACGGCATGAAACCAGATTCACTATGCTTACTGCAACTGATATAGGCTTCCCCCATAAGCGGGCGCGTTAACTTTAAACGAATACTATCATCTCCGGGGCATTCATATGCGGTAATCGTATTTGTCCCTTCTACATCATATATCTCAAATACTAAACCACTTACGTCATACGCATCTGTAGCCAGCATGCTGCTATTTTCAAAATACAGCGCAATGCAATCTGCCCCGATTTTCTCTGCACTTTTTAGATCCGGCGCATCGGAACATAACCGGAACCCATATACATGCTGTAGGAGTACATCGGCTGCACGTTTTCCGATTACAATATTAGAATGCGATGTGTTATGGATTGTATCCCCGACTGTCAGATCCATAGAGGGAACAATATAAACGTTAGGCAGCTGCTTGGCTGCTTTCCTTTGCGCTTCCCGAACAACAGACCAATTCTTAGCATGCACCTGTGCATCCCCCGTGAGATACATTTGCTTGTTTATCTGAACAGTCAGAAATGGAACGTTTCTGTCAAGAGTATCTCTAAAGTCCCTGCACATATAGCTGAATCGTTCGAAATATGTATTTCTTTTTGTCTCTATGTCCGTATCGCTGCACCCCTGATACCACAGAACCCCAGCAATTTCACCGCCAGCCTCTTTAACCCGTTCGATCATCAAGTCAAGCATGCTGCCATCTTCTCTTCGATCCCAGCAGGACAGGGGTAATCCAGCTTGGGCAGAGGGTATCAGGCCGATGGGATATCCGATTTTACTCGCAATAATTTTAGCGCATTGGAGCCATGGACTGTGTCGGCCTTGTTCTGTGAGCCTTGCATAATGTGAGCCAGTCGTATTATGAATCGGATGCGAAGCAATATCCCATGTCCCGTCCAGCTTCAGAACATGTACGTTTTCTGATGGTGGATCCCAGATGGGATCCTTTCCGTATCCGACAGCATTGCTTTGACCGGCAATCAGATAGAGATCGCCAGCGCAAATATGCGAAATAACATCTCCATAAAACACTTCGCGTTTGTTACATTGAATCGCAGAAACTAAACTATATGGCCCGCCAGCAGGAATTGTTATTTCTCCCATCCAGTGTCCTTCTCGGGGTTGAAAATAAATCGGCGGTACAACATCATCTCTGCTTTTTTCATCTACAACGCGCAGAAACAGTTCAATTTCTGAATCTGAAAAATCAGATTCATATTCTCCACTTAACTCGATTTTACATATTCCCATATGTTGTTGAAGGATTTGATAGTTCTGCAATTCCTGTGAAATAAATACTCTATTCAAACTCTCACCCTTTCAATCCTGTATTGCACCCCAATGGATTTGATTATGGTTGTCTTATTTCCGAGTTTTAGATTTTCGCGGTTCTAAGTGCATTACCTCTGCCTTTCCATTATGCTGTTTCAAGGAATGCTGTCGTCCCATTCCCTTCCGTTAAATGGAGTGGCCGAGTAAACCTTTATACTTTCACAAACTCAACCTTATGGTCACCGATACGTTCAAACACTGCTTTTTCCGATGTTTCTCCATCTACAACCACCATATTCCAGTTCCTTTGCACGGAAACATTGAGCTCGCAGCCCGCTAATATCACATCATGTATAGCAAAATCAAATCCGTGGAACGGGTGCAGTTCCATCATTTTCTCATCAACTTTAAGTCCGAGAATACGAATCAGATATTCCCACGAGGATTTATAGCGCGGATATGCTGGGAATCTCGGCGTGTCCTTCGACGGTTCTTCCGGCGAGATACAGCTCTTTGCATCCTCCGTAATTGTCTGGTTCCACTCACCAACCGCCAGATGGTTATTATGCAGGCTGCGCTCCAACGAAGCGAACACGTCCATTGCTGCGTTTTCATCACCGAGTTCACCAAGGACGGATCCCATGTTGAGTTGTGCGCCAATCCAGCAGGATTTAACGTGATGCTGCTTCTGATCCATACATGGTGTACCATCGGGCAACCGTCCATTTGACCATCCGCGGAAATCGTGTTCTGGATCGTCGATCAAATTATTGTGATAAACAAACTCCGCACTCTTGCGGATCATTTCCATTGGCAAAAGCGCATCCAGATTCCGCTCTATCAAAAGAAGCCATCGACCGAAAAGATGATCTGTAAATGCGCTTTCAGGAACACTTACCTGCGAACCCCCTTCGGTCCGATAGAAACAATGGAAATAGCCCCGTTCATTGTCCCACAAATACTTGACGAAGCTACTCTTCGCTTCATCTAATACCTCTGCTGCGTTTTTTTCTCCCGGCTGAACATCACAGCCAATCGCTGCGTTCATTTTCATCACAGAATAGAGCGCATAAAGCCACGGCATATTTACATACGCACTAATCCCCGGCATTTTCCAGACATCATAGCTTTGATTGCCATGTTTAGATTCTACAAGGCCATTCCAAAGGCTCTGCTTGTAGATTCTATTCAAGGCATCTTGCACAGGGCGCTGCATATCTTTCAGGAATTTTTTGTCGTTAAACCAGAGATAATCCCGATAGATTCTTGTCAAATAGCACGGCTCTTCAACATAGTCCGCTCGATCTGACCAGAGCGAATGCCATACAAATCCTTGATCTTCGCCAGACTTTGGAATGGCCTTCCTGTATTCGTACATATCCATCTTCTCAATTTCCGGCCAGTTCACCAGATAGATCCACGCGCTATAAATCGTAACATCCATTGTATTTACAAAAGGATGCGGCGATTCGATTTCAAAGAAATACGGGTCTGTACTCAGCATGCTGGATGTGATAACGGAAGAAAGAGATGCAAACCAGAGGCGCTTGAATTCCGCAGGACATTCGAAGGATGCCTGCCAGCGAAGCATCCGCTGCTTCCACCGATCTCGGTGTTCCAATGCATACTGCCAGACAGCTTCCACGCCGTCAAAACGCAGCGTATAGTACCGGTGATAAACCTCCGTCATAACAGCAGACGGTGTCTGAAATTCCGGATAGTACCATGCAAGAATTACTACCACTTCTGTCCGTTCGCCGGGCCTTAACTGCACCTTGCAGACCGTGCTTCCGTCTGCGAAGCCTACCTTCATTCCGCTGCCTGCACACTGCTCAGAAAGCATAAATGAAAGTTCTAAGTCCATATCCCGATCAGACTGGTTTGTAATGCAGATTTCCATACAAAGCGCCGGAATCGAAGATTCCGAAATGTCGTACGCGATCAGGGGAGAATAGGTCAGCATGCCGACGCGGAAGTTTGCCTCATTATACTCCGCCACATGCTCTGTAAACGGCAGGAAAGAATACGAGGTAAAAGTATCGGCTGGAATTGTGGTATCATCGAGGACTTCACTCTGGAACGCATACTCTCTCTCACCATTCTTAATGTGCAAGCGGAGGAAATTCTTTCTATCATTTCCATGCAAATCGAGGTAGTCGTAGTTGGGGAGATCGCAGTATCGGTCATATCTGCCGACGCAAGGTATTGAGTTAAAGTTTGGCAACACAAACCCATATTTACCAAGCACCCCGTAACCAGTCCCCATGCCGCCAAACGGCGCGCCAATACTATGAGAAACATTTATCCATTCATTTGTAATTTTCATCTTTTCTCCTTCATTTCTGATTCGTTTCTGATTCCCTGCGTCAGCCTGATTGAATTGTTATTTATAGGGTTTCAGGCACTACATCGCTGATGTTGCATATATAATGCATGCAAAATTCATATATTCTGTACCAGCCATTCGTCAAGGATCGGTATTGCTTGTTTGTTTATTTGAGATTTATGAGATTTATGATTAAGATTCCAGCAACTGCAATCACAACGCCTGCATGGGCTTGCCGCGTTGGTTTTTCCTTTAGGGAAAACAGTAATGCCGTTTTCCGCAAAGCGCATCCCCAATAGATCAAAAAGGATCATCCGGATGTAACCCGTCGCGCACCACATCTGCCGCTTTTCGGATTTCCACGTATCTACGATGCTGCCCTGCCATTCCTGCACGCCGCTGTAACGCTCTCCGGTGTAAGGGTGGTATATCTCTGAGAAGTAGCCGTCACGAACGGCATTCTGACTCAGCGCCTCCAGCTCATGGAAGAACTTTTTCGGGGCATATTTTGCGCACGCATCTGCCCAAAACGCCTGCACATGCGGCCAGACCGGACCACTGTGCCGGCCATAGCCATACGGCTCATAGCGATGGAAGTTTGGATACAGGCACGGAACGCCCTGCGGCATAACGGGCATGTTTTTTAAGATCTGATTGGTTTGGTCAGAGTCTGCAATACCGAACAGGATGGCAAAACTTTGACCGAGAGCTTCAGCAGCATGACAACCACCGAAGTCATCTGCCAGATAGTCATACAGACCGCAGATATGATTCCAAAACGTGTGGTTAATTGCGGCTTTCAATGCCTCAGCTTTCGCTGCGTATTCTGCTTTCCCGCTCCATTCCGCTGTGATCTGGTAAGCTTTGTAATAGAGACAATTTGTCGAAAGCGCAAACACCGGAATGCCGACACCTTGCTTTACGCAGAGGTCTTTCCGTTTCTCTGCGAACGCCTGAATTCCACTGTCACCAACGCAATAGATATCTGGGTATGCAGAGATTCCGTCTGCATAACAAGCTCCGCCGCGGAACAGATTTTTGGCGGCATCAAACTCTGTTTCTTCAAAGAATGCAAGCGAGTTTTCGATTACGTCGAGCGCGAAATTGCGGAACTCGGCATCTTCGTTATACAGGACATATGAATAAGCACCGGTTGCCCATATAATTGCATCCCAGTATTCGCCGCCGATTCGATTGCGGCCGTTGTCACAAATGACCGTTGCAAGCAGTGTATTTTTTGCGGCTTCCGGCGCAAGCAAACCACCGCAGTTCCATTATTGATTGCGCCATCTCTTGTCCACGGCGTGTCATAGCCAAGCCCAGCCAGCATGACCGGGGCTTTTTCTTTTAACACGCCGCCTTGAAATGGTGCGATATTAGAGACAAAATCACCAACAGCAATGCGAAACGCCATATCGACTGTTGGGTTATCCGTATATAGAATCGGAATATTCATTGCCTTTCTCCTGTCATCAAATGAAAGCAGTATGACTTTTGAGTCAGCTTTATCAGCTGTTTTCAATGCGCGCAATATAGATGCTCCACGCCTGCCGTACAGTGTTAAAGTCATCTGCATCCATTGGCGTCTGTCCGCGCGGGAGCAAATTAAAAAGATCCGGTATGCCAAGATTGGGCTGCAGCTTCATGTACGAAACAAACTCTCTGTGACTTTCGATTCCGCCTTCATCCGTGTCAATCAGGACATCCGGCAGTGCCGCATGGAACAATTTCTCCCGGAATCGCATTGTGGAGCAGAGCAAGCGCGTCTGGTCATTATAATCGTGCAACCTTGCCTGATCACAGATTTCTGCAAAATACGGGTGACAAGCACAACAGCTGATGAGTGCATCTGATTTTACAGCCTTTGCAGAATCGTGAAGCAGTATCATCAATGCTTTCAGTAATTCAACGCCATATTTATTGCCTGCTGATACAACGTCCGTACCCAGTGGCATGCAGTTGGCAAAATCAATTTTGAAGCCATCGCAATTGTAACAGCCGTCATCTTCCGAAAGCAGCTTATACATCATATTTTTTACGCGGTTCTGATATTTTGGACTGAATGGATCGGCGGCAACCGGTCGACAAAGATCCATAATGCACTCGTCTTCATCCAGACCCTCGTTGTTCCATGCCTTAAACCACAGAACAACTTTGCGTCCTTTTTTATGTTCTGCATCCGTATATGCCCGAAGATCCGGCCACTTCTTAGGGTCTGGCATTGCTGCTCCACATGATTTCTGCCATCTAGAGTCAATGATAATATACGCTGGATGCAGATCTTCTCTGTCCAAAATATCACTAAAATACTGGTATACCTCTTGCGTCGCATATTCTTTTCGCTCTGAGGCACCTATTGTGGTAAAATTCAGATACTTTTGCTTTGCCCACTGACTTGATTTCAGCTGGTCGACCAACGCAAGCTGGCTGCCCCAGCCGCAGAAGATCGGACCTTTCCACCAACGGGGAGCCTCAGACGCAGCTCGAGCTCGTTTGCATAGCCCCTCATCATAGTGCCACGCAGAATACTTACGCAAAACGTCAATTCCGCCCTGCGCTGGAGCAATCCAAATTCCTTGGCTTTCCCATTCGCCATCTACAGTTGTCTGCCCATATAACGGCAGTTCCAGCTGCAACAGACCGTGATGGATAAACCGATCAAAATTGTATTCTCCCGGTTTGGCGACAATGCCGATACCGAACCACAAATCGTCCTGATCTGTAAAAAATGGGAAGCAGTACATCGGCGGTGCCTGATAACAAAGGCCGATGCTCTCCTCCTGTACCATTGTTCGCAAGCTCGTTGAATAGTCAGCATGTCCTACAATGGGAAGCAGATATCCACCGACTTCATAACTGCGCTCACCTGAGTTGAAAAACTCAATGTTCTGGACGCGCCCGCCGCCAACCACACGGGTTCGATAGTAAATTCCATTCTCTTTTGCATCCAGAAGGTAGATTTTCTTTTCCCAGCAGGAGCTGTGAACCGCCCATTCTGCATGAAAGACATCCTCTGATTCCTGCTCAGTGTACTGAATGATTTCACCATCGACATCTTTTTTCTTTGGCTGATTTATTGAAGAGCCAAACGGAAGTGAAAACCAGCGATAATTATTGACAAAGATTTCTATGCGCGATTCATCTGTAAAAACCGAAAAGTTTCTGAAGTGACGAAGCATAACGTTTCTCCTTTTTTGATGCTTATTCTATTTCATGCCAACTCATTTAAGATTGATAATAACAATTCCAATAACCGCAATCAGCACTCCAGCATAGGCTTGCAGCGTGGGCCTTTCTTTCAGCACGAAAGCTGACATTGCCAAACTGAGCAGCATGGAGCAGCATTGCAAGAGCGGATATAGAACTGCGCTACTCATTATTGCGGCGGCCATCGTCTTAAAATACATATTTGCAAAAAGGCATATTGCCATAGCAGCTGTGTAGAGCAGAATTTTTTTCGTTGCTCCATTCGAAATTTTGCATTGCTGCTTTTGCAACACACAACAGATACCGAGAATCAGTGCTGAAAGCAGAAATGTATAAAATGAAAATACCGCCGCGTCCGCCGATTCTACTGAAACAACATAATATTTCTGGGATAAATCTGCTAATCCGCTGCTTATCGGGAGTGCAATTAGTAGCAACAGTTCTTTTGCGCTCAGCCTTTCCCTGTGCATATGCCGGTTATATCCCTGCATTAAAACAGCGGCAATTACCAAGGCCTGCATCCCGATTACGCTATTCATTCGGAGTGTCTCGTTAAGGGCCGGTATGCATGCGCTCCCGCAAACTGCAATCGGAACGCCAAGTGTCAACGCTACTTCAACCAGCATATACGCATCGCTATGGACACAGCAGAGCCAAAGCACAACAAATGCAGAGTTTGTAATTGCAGACCACAGAACACATAAAGCACCAGCGGCGTTCAGGCCCATATGAGAGAGTTTCCCTTGCAGCAGCAAAAACAAAAAGCCAAAGATTGCAGATACCGCCATCCTCAGAGCAGATATATGTATGGCATCCGATATCTTGTTTGTAAATTCGCTAATTTTCTTTCCGCAATACCCTTTGGCTGTGCCTGTAAAAAGCGCAATCGCAGAATAAATGTATCCCAGCATTATTTTTCCTCGTTTGTAATGATTCCGCCATTGCTTTCAATGACCTGCCGATACCAGTATCCGCTGTCCTTGATCGTGCGCTTCTGCGTTTCAAAATCCACATAAATCAGGCCAAAGCGCTCGGAGTAGCCCATTGCCCATTCAAAATTGTCCATGACGGACCAGTAAAAATAGCCGAGGACGTTTACACCGGACTGCATGGCCTCCTGTACATTCAGAAGATATCTGTGTATGAAATCAATGCGGTTCGGATCGTGAACTTTCCCGTCAAGCGACACCCAATCGTGGCAGCTCATGCCGTTCTCTGTGATCAGGATCGGCATGTGGTAACGGTCATGCAGGAAGCGCAGCACCCATTTCATACCGCGCGGCGTTACGTCCCAGCCGGACACATTGCGGGGCGCGCCGGGTGCCGCTTCGACAAAGCCCTGCTCTTTTGACCACAGGCAGCTGTTATAAAAGTTCTGACCGAGGAAATCGAGTGTGCCTTTGATTTCATTTAGATCCTGCTGCCACCCCTGCGGAAGATAGCGGCCGTATTTTTCAATTCCCACAGCCGGATAGCTGCCGAGAATAATCGGATCGCTCCACCACGAAACGGAAGCATACCAGTCAAAATTCATGCGCTCCATCGTTGCTTCACGCGCCGCTTCGATATCGGCTTCTGTTTCCGTCGCAGGGCAGCAGAACAGCCCCTGCTGTGCAATGCCGATCTGCAAATCGTCAAAACCGCAGGCTTTCATCGCGCGGTACGCTCTGGCGTGCGCCAGCAGCAGATAGTGACCCATTGGAATGGTTTCGGAGAGGGACATTTTCAGTCCGGGAGCGTGCGTTTTTCCGTTCATGAAGCCACCCATAAAAACGGGCGGTTCGTTGAACGTCATAAAGTGCTTCACGCGGTCACCAAGGCGCTTGACGACCGTGACTGCATACTCCGTAAACCACTGTGGAAAATCCGGATTCATCATGCCGCCGCGGTTATAAATCGCCATCGGCATATCCCAATGAAACAGCGTCACATAGGGCGTGATGCCGTTTTTCAGCAGCTCGTCTACCAGATTACTGTAAAATTGCAGTCCATTTTCGTTGACGGCGCCTGTGCCGTCCGGCAGGATGCGCGGCCATGAGACGGAAAAACGGTAGGCTTTCAATCCCAGCTCCCGCATGAGCGCGATGTCCTCTTTCCACCGGTGATAGTGGTCACAGGCAACCTCGCCGGTCTGCCCGCGGAAAATCGCGCCGGGCTTGCGGCAGAATACATCCCAGATGGAATCGGACTTCCCATCCTCGTCCCACGCACCTTCGATCTGATAGGCTGCGGATGCCGCGCCCCAGACAAACTCTTTCGGAAACATTGGCTTCTCCTTAAATTTTCTTCAAAATCACATATCCGAACGGCTCCAGCGTAAGCTGACCGTTTTCGATTCTGACGGTCTGATTTGCCAGTGCTGTCTTCCAGCCATCACCGACGGCATAGACTTCCAGCACGTCGAGCGGGTTGATGCAGACCAGATATTCCTCGCTGCCGAGCCAGCGGCGATAGACGAGTGGATAGCCGTTATGACGGCGATTGACAAATTCAATTTCGCCGTCCGCGCAGAGCGCCGTGCTGGACCTGCGCAGCGCAATAAGCTTCTGCATCGTATGCAGCAGGGAATTATCATCTGCAAGCTGTCCGGCTACATTCACGCCGTGCTCATCCACCGGAAGATAGAGCTTGCCTGCGTCGGCTTCCGAGAAGCCGGCGTTTTTGCCGTCTGTCCACTGCATCGGCGTGCGCGCGCCGGTGCGGTTGAAGCCGCCCTCCTTGGAGGGCAGATCGGCGCGGTACGGAAGACCAATTTCGTCGCCGTAATAGACGAACGGAACACCAGGCATGGTCATAAGGAATGCATACACGACCTCCAGCTCACGCTTTGTGCGCTGAACGCTGATGCGCGGCATATCGTGATTGCCGGTCGGAATGGAGATATAGCCCTTGCCCTTCGTCGCATCGTATTCGCGCAGATAATCAGTCAGGAAATCGTCCAGACTGCCATTGCCGTCCTTCTGGAAGAAGCTGTGACCGCCGAACTGGTCGCTGACGTTCCGTCCCGGTTCGGCGCGGAACAGCTTCGTATAGGCGGGCAGATTGAAATGAATCAGGAAATCAATGTGGAAACCTGCTGCGATGGCCTTCGTGGGATACGACCATTCGGAAATCAGGACGCATTCCGGGTGCTTTTCATCGAACATCTGCCGGATCTCCTGCCAGAATGCACGGATGCCGCTGCCGTCCGGGTCGTTCTTGATGAGCGACGAGGCCATGTCCACGCGGAAGCCGTCCGCACCCAAGGAAAGCCAGAACTCCATGATGTTGATAAGCTCCTGCTTGGTTGCGCGGCAGTCCGGGTCGTTCATCGGGAGCTGCCACGCCGGATCGTCGATCTGCGCGAAGCCGTAGTTGAGTGCAGGCTGGCAATAGAAGAAATTCTTCATGTACATCCCGTCGCGCTGGCTATAGCCTCCGATGCAGCTTCCGCCGTAGTTTTTCAGCCAGTCGTCCGTCCAGACATAGCGGTTTGTATACTCATTTTTCTCTGGCAGAGCGGATTTCTGAAACCACTCGCATTCCAGCGCGGTATGCCCCGCGACCAGATCGACAACGACCTTGATGCCGTATTCATGCGCAGCCGTGCAGAGCGCGGCGAAATCCTCATTCGTGCCGTAGCGCGGCGCGACCTTGTAAAAATCGGTGATATCATAGCCCGCGTCGCGGAACGGCGATTCATAAAACGGGTTCAGCCAGACCGCCGTGAAGCCCATATCGCGGATGTAGGGCAGCTTCGCCCGGACACCGTTCAGATCACCGATGCCGTCCGCATTTGTGTCATAAAACGACTGCGGATAGATGTTGTAAAAAACCGCGGATGAAAGCCAGCTTGGTTGTTTCATATCTCAATCCTCCTTTATTTTGAATTATACAAATGCGCTCCTAATTGAACAGTAAAAAAGCAACTATTTCATGGTATTAAAATGACTTTTTTATTTTTTGTATTGTCAAATCTAACAACGACGCAGGTTTCGCCTTCACGCGCTCTATTATCAGCTACTGTCCAACTTTGCGTAAAGCTACGCTCTCTTATTTATCCGGCGATACGGCGCAACTTTTTCTGGTGGCTGCACGGCCGGCAGAATGCGCCGATTTATTGGCACGGAAATGAGTCCGGTGCAGATAATGCAACGTGCTTTGACCGCTATCCGCATATCCAATCGCCGGATCTGTATGCCATGCTATCCTGCACCGCGGATCTGCTGTCGACATTTGCTGAAACGCTTGACGATTCCGCTTCTGCCGCTTCCTATCATGCACATGCTGTCCAGCTTGCAGAAGAAGCGGAAGCCAGATTCTATGA
>ENA-ORNQ01000905-ORNQ01000905.1-human-gut-metagenome-genome-assembly--contig:-NODE-905-length-26122-cov-5.328078_pt1 | contig 26122 bp, 27 predicted proteins | sample MGYA00242116_ERZ509024 | MGnify/ENA primary metagenome ERZ509024 (study PRJEB26280, sample SAMEA2338697) | human gut metagenome | biome: human gut; feature: human-associated habitat; material: faeces...
CATTAGAATTTAAAATTTATCTATTTTATGAGTCCTTTTTCTTGACGTAGTACCAGTTGATCGACGTAAAAATATCAACATTAAACTTTTCATTACATTCAGGACATACTAATTCTATTTTATTTTCCATTCCAAATTACTCCTATTTATTCGCTAATACATTGGGAACAAGTTCGACAAAACAATCTTCATATTCTTTTTGAAGTGCTATTTTCAATTCTCGATTGGCTACTTCCAATTCGGTATACGACATCATATCAATTCGTGTTGTGAAATAGATGGATATCCACATTTTTCTTCCTGTTGTCGTAATATCATAAAATACCGGATCATATGGATAATTCTCCAACACAGAAGAGGATATGTTTTTGATGTTTGCGACTTCTTTTTCATCTGGACTCAACAACATCAAACTACGAAAACTTTCTCCTATCATTTGAATCGGTTCTTTCATCATGCCTAAAGCAAGGATGATTGCGACAATCTGATCAAAATAGGGAGATATACAAGAGAGTGGTGTGTGCACTAAAAATGAAGATAGAAAAAACGCAAGTGATACACCTATGCTTGAAAACACATCGATTTTCCATCCATAAATTTCTACATCTACAGTTGGTGATGTTACTTTTTTATTAATTCGCATTAAAATCAATAAAATCAGTGCAGAAAAGCATGTTAATATCGTTTCAAACAAAGATACCTGCATGTGGTCAATTTCATTACCACCATTCAACATGATTTGAACATTATTCATGATCAGAACCATCATAACCGCAATAAACATGAATCCTTTTAAAAGAATCAAAATACTTTCAAGTTGTGCATAGCCAAAGGGATGTTTTTCCGTAACTGGCTTATAAAATAAAGGAATAATATAAATCGTTAAACCAATCACGACAAGTTCAGTTGAATCATAGACTGTATCTGCCAATACAGATTGCGATTTAGAAAAGATTGCCATGATAAGTTCTGCAAGTGCAAATACAACACCGGACCAAAATGAAATACGCATCACAATTTGTTCTTGTTTTTCTTTCATTTTCTCACCTAATTTCCTCATTATTATATCACAAGAAAAAGGAACGTTTGATAAAACGTCCCTATTGTTGATTACGAATGTAGTTTAATGCGCCACCCGCCATAAGAATATCAATATCTTCTTGACTGATTGGTGCATGTACTTTGTATGTTTCATTCTTTGTCACATTTTCAACGATCAAATCTAATGAATCATATAATGAGTTTACATTTTCTATCTTTAATTCATCCATTTCATCGATTTTATCGTAGTCTGATTTATCTGTAAATATCAGTGGCAACAAGCCAAAATTGACTAAATTAGCCAAGTGAATACGGGCAAATGATTTTGTCAAAACAGCTTTAATGCCTAAATACATAGGTGCAAGTGCTGCATGTTCTCTACTTGATCCTTGTCCATAGTTTTCTCCAGCTACAATGATTCCACCATTATTTTCTTTACATACTTCATCAAAATGAGGTTTATTATTTTCAAATACAAATGTGGATAACTTTTCGATATTTGAACGATACGGTAAAACCTTAGCTCCTGCTGGAGCAATGTGATCGGTTGTGATATTGTCTGGTAATTTAATTACAACTTTTTTATCAATTGTTGAATCCATTGGCGTATTTACTGGTAGTGGTTTAATATTGGGTCCACGAACAATTTCTACATTTTCTGGATCCTTACTTGGAGCATAAATCAATGAATCATCGATATAGCTTTGTTCTTTTTCAAATTCATCCGCATATTCCAAAGTGGTTGGATCTGTGATGACTCCTGTAATTGCACTGGCTGCAGCTACTTCTGGTGATACTAAATAAATACCTGCACTTAATGTGCCGCTTCGACCATAAAAGTTACGGTTAAAGGTACGTAAACTTACGGCATCACTCTTTGGACTTTGTCCCATACCAATACATGGTCCACATGTACATTCTAGAATTCTTGCTCCACAAGATACAAATGTCGCAAGTGTTCCGTTTTCAATTAATTTCATTAAAACTTGTCTAGATCCTGGTGAAACCACAAGACTTACATTATGAGCAATCTTTTTCCCTTTTAAAATGGCTGCGGCTTTCATTAAATCTTCATAACCTGAATTAGTGCATGATCCAATCGCAACTTGGTCCACTTTCATTCCGGCTAATTCAGACACATTTTTTATAGCATCTGGTGAATTTGGACATGCCGCTAATGGAGTAAGTTCATCAAGATTGATTTCAACTGTTTCATCATAATGACAACCTTCGTCTGCACTTAAAGCAATGTAGTCTGATTCTCTTTGTTGGCGCTTCAAAAATTCACGAGTTACTTCATCACTTGGAAAAATTGACGTAGTTGCACCAAGTTCTGCTCCCATATTTGTAATGGTAGCTCTTTGGTAGACACTTAAGTTTTTAACGCCTTCTCCGGTATACTCAAATACTTTTCCAACTCCGCCTTTTACACTTAATAATTCCAACAATTTTAAAATAATATCTTTACTGGAAACACCATGTGCTAAAGTACCCGTTAATTTTACTTCGACTACTTTAGGGCATGTTAAACGGTAACCAATTCCTGCCATAGCTTTGGCAACATCCAATCCTCCAGCACCAATGGCGATACATCCCATAGCGGAAGATGTTGGTGTGTGTGAATCGGAACCAATCAATGTCTTTCCTGGTTTAGCAAAACGTTCTAGATGAACTTGGTGACAAATCCCATTTCCGGGTTTTGAAAAATAAACCCCATATTTACTAGCTACACTTTGAAGATAAGCATGGTCATCTGCATTCATAAATCCATTCTGTAATGTATTGTGATCCACATAGCTGACAGATAATTCTGTTTTTACTTTTTTAACGCCCATAGCTTCAAACTGCATATAAGCCATAGTTCCTGTGGCATCTTGTGTTAGAGTCTGATCCATTTTGATTTCAATAGGTTGCCCCGCTTCTAATTTCCCTTTTAATAAATGCTTTTCTAGAATCTTATACGTTAAATTTTGCATAGACAATATCCTCCGTTTGGAATTATAACAAAAAATGTAACAAGATGAAAGTTTATGTTATAATATGAAACATATGAAAGGAGGTTTCAGGAAGTGAAGACACTAAAAGAAATCTATCAAGCTAATGAAGAACTCAATTATATCGATTCTTCCTTATACTCTAGATATCGTGTAAAAGCTGGTCTTAGAAATGATAATGGCACGGGAGTTAAGGTGGGTCTGACTAAGATTTGTGATGTTATTGGATATAAATTTGTTCACGAAAAGAAATACAACATTGATGGACAACTAATTTACAGGGGATATCCCATCAATTATTTAGTTGATAAACAACCTAAAGATCATGTTTTTGGATTTGAAGAAGTCGCATTCCTTTTGATTTTTGGCACATTACCGACAGAAGAACAGTTACAAGAATTTAAAGATTATTTATTGAACTTTAAAATGGGGCCTGTAGACTTACAGTATGAAACACCAAACATACTAAATGCACTTCAAATTGAAGTGTTGAAGTTATACGCAAAAGATCCAAGTGCTGATACAGATGACTTGGAAGAACGAATGATGAAAGGATTAAACATTCTAGCGAGTATTCCACTTTTCACATTTTCATATGCCCGCAACAAAGTCTTTAAATCCTATCCTTATCCCGACAAAAGCCTAGCTGAAAATATCTTATGTATGGCTAGAGGGAATGATCAATATACTTTAGAAGAGGCAAGAATCTTGGATATTTTATTAATGGTTCATGCCGATCATGGTGGTGGAAACAACTCAACCTTTGCCAATGTCGTAATATCGAGTACAGGAACAGATATCTATTCTTGTATTTCGGCTGCCATTGGTTCTTTAAAAGGACCTAAGCATGGGGGTGCCAACTGTAAAGTTACCAATATGTTTAAAGCTATCTTCCATGAGGTCGGATTTACAACGGATAAATTAACACTAAAAAAGATTGCGAATCGTTTGTTAGATAAAGACTTCTTTGATCATAGTGGATTAATTTATGGAATTGGACATGCGATTTATACGAAGAGTGATCCTCGTGCATTATTGATTCAGCAACAATGTGAAATGCTCGCAAAATCAAAAGGACAAGAAGATATCTATAATTGTATCCATACATTTGAAAAAGTTGCCGTTGAAGTCATGAAAGAAAGAAAAGGCATCGATGTATGTGCCAATGTTGATTATTATTCTGGCTATGTTTATTCATTGCTGGGGATTGAAAACGACTTATTTACACCACTATTCGCAATCAGTCGTACAGCTGGATGGGTCAGCCATCATTTGGAGAATCGTCAATCAAACCGAAAATTAATACGACCTGCCAATGTATATGTAGGAGAAATGGAGGGAAACGAATGACTACAATAACAGTTTTTAAAGGGGACGGGATTGGTCCTGAAATTACGGATGCGGTAATCAAAGTATTAAATGCTGCAGGGGCAGATTTAGAATATGAATTCTTTAACGTAGGTGCAAAGGTATATGAAGAAACAAAAGAATATATTCCAGAAAAAGCACTTGAATCTTACGAAAAGAATAAAATTCTATTGAAGTCTCCTATCACAACGCCAGTTGGTAAAGGTTTTCGTTCATTGAATGTCACTTTGAGAAACAAATATGACTTGTGGGCAAATATTCGTCCAGCTAAATCGAATCCTTGTATTCCTACTCGTTTTGAAAATGTAGATATTGTAACTTTTAGAGAAAACACGGAAGATCTATATGTAGGAAAAGAAGAACAGATTGATGAGAATACAGTATATGCATATAAAATCATCACAAAAAAAGCGAGCACAAGAATTATCAAGGCTGCTTTTGAATATTGTGTAAAACATAATCGCAAAAAATTAACTTGTGTACATAAAGCTAACATCTTAAAAATGAGTGATGGTTTATTCCTTCATATTTTTGAAGATATTGCCAAGGATTATCCTCAAATTGAAGCCAATTCTTTGATTGTAGATAACACTTGTATGCAGTTGGTTATGCATCCCGAACAATTTGATGTGCTAGTCATGCCAAATCTTTATGGAGATATCGTTTCCGATTTAACGAGTGGATTAATTGGCGGTTTAGGATTACTTCCTAGCTGCAATAAAGGTGATGAATATGCGATGTATGAAGCTGTACACGGTAGTGCTCCAGATATTGCTGGTAAACACATTGCCAATCCAAGTGCTTTATTATTATCAGCTTGTATGATGTTAGATGATTTACATCAAGATGTGGTTTCTAGTAAAATCCGTAAAGCTTTAAATAAGGTGTTCGAAGAAAATAGTGTATTAACACCAGATCTTGGTGGCAATGCAACAACTGAACAATTCACAGATGAAATTATTAAAAATTTATAAAAAAAGAAAAGACGATGGTTATTCATCGTCTTCATCTTCGTCAGCCAATAATGGTTGGCGATTTTTTAATGTTAAAATATATGTTCCATCTTTTGGATATGCACTTTTGTCTTTTTGATCACTCAAGATTTCCAATTCACATGGATATCCTTCGTTTTCAAGAATTTGCAAAAGATTATCCTTACCAATTTTTTTAGTAATTGCACGTCCACATGCACAGTTACCATATTGATCAAGGCATTGTTTAATCCACACAGGAATTTTTGAAGCTGCCATTGTATCCTCCTTGATTAAAAGTATTCGCAAACTATATCATATGCAAAACACCTTTAAAAATCAAGTAGAATCCAACTTAACCTTCTAAAACTGCAATAATATTTGGATAATATGTAAAACGATCATCTACAAACTGTAAAGCTTGGTTTGCGATTTGTTTTGCCTTGTCTCTATCAACGCCTTCATAAATTGAAGCATAACGATAATAGATATAATCTTTGATTTGATTTTCTCTTAAGATATAAGCATAATCTGCATCACCTAATCCATAATCACCATGTAAGATATATAGATCAGCTACATCCATCATAATACGATTACTGTACTTGTTATGTAAGTCTTCTAATTGTGATAATACTGCGTAAATAAAGTGTTCATAGTAATCTACATCTTCATATTTCCATGTTTTCAAAACACTGTAAGCTAGGTCCATGAATTCTTCAACAAACTTTTCTACATCAACGCCAACTTCTTCTTCTAATTTCTTAGAATCATGAATATCCTTGTGTTGTGCAATCATCAATACTTTACGCATTGTATCAAATTGATCTTTATATTCTTCTCCATCCGCAACAACATCTGTATATTTATAATTCAATGCATGTGTAACATCTGCTTGCAAATCTTCAGGTTTCTGAGGTTTGATATCAGCTGTCTCAAATACTTTTGATACAAGTACTTCTACTAATCCCTCATCATAACCATCTTCTTCAAAGTTAAACTTACCCGTCAATTGATATTTGTTTACTAGATTTTCTGAAACAGATTTTACGTCCGGATTTAAAATCAATTGTTGAATAATTGAATCACGGGTTACATCCATTGACATAGCTTTTGCTAAATCTAAGCATGTATCTAATGATAACCTAGCATATTGTTCTTCTTTAGTCATTTTCTTAGTTGTAGCCTTTTTAGTTGTAGTTTTCTTTTTAGTAGAAGCTTTTTTTGCTGTAGCTGGTTTAGCAGCTGCTTTTTTAGCTGGAGTCTTCTTTTCTACAGTTGCTTTCTTTTCTTCTGCTGGTTTAGCTTCTTCTTTTTTTGCTGGAGCCTTCTTTTCTGCTGTTGCTTTTTTAGCAGTTACTTTCTTTTTCTCTGCTGGTTTAGCTTCTTCTTTTTTTGCTGGAGCCTTCTTTTCTGCAGCTACTTTTTTAGCAGGTGCTTTCTTTTCTTCTGCAGGCTTAGCTTCTTCTTTTTTTGCTGAAGCCTTCTTTTCTGCAGCTACTTTTTTAGCAGGTGCTTTCTTTTCTTCTGCAGGCTTAGCTTCTTCTTTTTTTGCTGGAACCTTCTTTTCTGCAGCTACTTTTTTAGCAGGTGCTTTCTTTTCTTCTGCAGGCTTAGCTTCTTCTTTTTTTGCTGGAGCCTTCTTTTCTGCAACAGGTTTAGTTTCCACTTTTTTTTCTTCAACAGGTTTTACTGCTTTAACTTCTTCTTTTTTATCAACTACTTTTTTATTTGTAACTTTTTTTGTTGTTTTTGTTGGCATACGGAACCTCCCTTAAACATGCTTTCTATAACGCTATTATATCACTGAATAGAAATAATACAAAATTTGTATAGACAAAATAGCGTATTTAATGCATGTATTTTGTTTAATTTGGTGTATACTACAGAATATAGCATGCAAAAGGAGGAATCAACATGCAAACACCACATGAATTTAGGCCCAAAACATTTGTCCCTGTTCGAAATAAAATTATAACCACTGTAGGTATAATCCTATTATCGGGTATAGTTGGATTTGGTGCTGGCTATGCCGGAAGCCATCTATCTAATAATGCCAATGTCACTATTCAGCAACAAACTAATAAATCCAATTCTGGAACCGTTCAAGTATCGGATGTTTCTGACATCGTAGAAAAGTGTAAAGATAGTGTTGTCGAAATCACAACTGAATCTGTTTCAAGTGGAAATTCCATTTTTGGACAATACGTTTCACAAGGTGCCGGCAGTGGAGTCATCATCAGTAAAGATGGATATATCGTTACGAATAACCATGTAGTAAGTGGAGCAACAAGTTTAAAAGTGACAACTACAGATGGCACAGAATATGATGCGAGTGTTGTTGGTAAAGATTCACAGACAGATTTAGCCGTTATTAAAGTGGATGCGAACAACCTACAGGCTGCAACACTTGGTGATAGTGATATTTTACAAGTTGGAGATCCTGCCATTGCCATTGGAAATCCATTAGGAGAACTTGGTGGTACAGTTACAACGGGAATTATTTCTGCAACAGACAGACAAATCACAATTGATGATGAAACTATGACACTTCTACAAACAGATGCTGCCATCAATCCAGGAAACTCTGGCGGAGGATTGTTCAATGCTGACGGTAATCTAATTGGAATTGTTAACGCAAAGGAAAGTTCAACCGGAATTGAAGGATTGGGTTTTGCAATTCCAATCACACCTGCTCAAGACATTATCACAGAGCTTATGGAAAATGGAAGTGTCACTTCAAGACCTGCATTAAATGTTAGTTTATATGACTATACTTCAAAAAATCAAGGTCAATATTCAAAATACGAAGATGGCTGCTACATCGTACAAATTGTTAAAAATGGAGCAGCTGATAAAGCAGGACTAAAACAAAATGATCGTATTCTTAGTTTTGATGGTGAACAAATCCAATCAACAAGTGATGTAAAAAATGTTCTAAAAAAGCATAAAATTGGAGATACCGTTAAAATGGTCGTTGAAAGAGATTCTAAGAAGATTACAGTCGAAATTACTCTACAAGCCCAAACCCAAACTAATTAAGCCAGTTATACACTGGCTTTTTAGTTGAAACTAACATATAATAATTGTGTACATATAAGAAGGAGAATGAAGTTTATGTCTGAAAAAATCAAAAAAAGAAAAATCATGCTTGTTGGTACTGGGTTTGTCGGCATGAGTTTTGCCTATTCAATGCTTTCAGAAAAAGGAATTGATGAACTTGTTTTAGTCGATGTCAATGAAGACAAGGCAAAAGGTGAACAAATGGACCTTAACGATGGTCTAGTATATGCAGATACGAAAATGAAAATCTCTGCTGGAACATATGCAGATGCAGCTGATACTAACATTGTTGTCTTAACAGCTGGTGCTGCTCAAAAGCCAGGTCAAACTCGTTTGGATTTAGTTAAAATCAACGCAAGCATCACAAAAGGTGTATGTAAAGCCTTAAAAGAAAATAATTTCAATGGTATCTTAGTTGTTGCCAACAACCCAGTAGACATCATGACATATGTTGCATGGAAAGAAAGTGGATTACCTAAAAACCACGTTATTGGATCAGGTACTGTACTAGATACAGCTCGTCTACGTCGCGCATTAAGCGAAAGATTAGGATTTGCAGACAGTAATATCCATGCATATATTATGGGTGAACATGGAGATTCTAGTTTCGTTCCTTGGATTCATTCATATATTGGATGTAAAAACTTACTTGAATACTTAGATGAAAATGATATTTCTTTAAGTGAACTTCAAGAAATCTATATTGACGTTCGTGATAAAGCTTATAAAATCATCGAATTAAAACGCGCTACTTACTATGGAATTGGTTTGGCATTAAAACGTATCGTATCTTGTATCTTAAATAATGAACGTGCTATCTTACCAGTTAGTGCATATCAAAATGGTGAATATGGTAAAGAAGGCTACTTTATTGGAACACCAAGCGTTGTTGGTTCAAATGGTGTAGAACAAGTGATTCGTTTACACTTAAATGAAAATGATCAACAAAGATTTGATCATTCATTCGATACATTAAAAAATACAATTGAAGAAAATCTTCAGGACATCCTTTAAAAAACGGCCTGACTAAATTTTAGTCAGGCTTTTAATTTCTTCATCTATATTATCTAGTAATAAAACTTTATCAAATAAAGTCAAACATGGCTTATTGGAATCCGAATAATGAATCATATCATCATGATAATGTCCACTAAACCACATTTTGTAATCTGTTTTCTTCTCAACTGTTTCTAAACAATCGTGCAAATCATAATAATCATCTCCATATAAACTCATATCCGTTTCATATTTATGAGCCAATGGATGCGATGAATATGTATCGTGCGATAAAATATAATCAACTTCCCAATTATTTTTTTCTAATGTTGCAAAAGCATGTTTCGCTTCTTCAATCGTACAAATTTCATCTTTCCACCAATTTTTATGTTCTGTACGATAATTAACATCGTGGGAAAATCCTCCACCCATAGTAAAAAATTTATAACCATCAATATTGAAAACCTCACCGCGCATCAAATGAAATACTCTCGAGCGAATACGATGTACTTTACCACCTTTATACTCTTCTAAAGGATACGTATTAAGAACATCAAAATTTTCATGATTCCCATCAATAAATAAAGTGTTCCAAGGAAGTGAATCTAACCATTTTAACCAGAAGTTATCCCCTGTACTTCCATCCCAAACGCAACCAAAATCTCCGCATATAATAACATAATCATTTTCTGTTAAAGAATTGCCAACTGTAAATTCTCTAGGATTGATTTTATGAATATCTTGTTCTCTATGAATGTCTCCAGTTATATAAATCATCTGTTCCCTCCAACAATATTAAATTATAACACAAACGTTCACATGTTAACAAACAAATGACAATTGTAATTAATGTAAATTGTGAAAATGTTATTTTTCATTTTGTTACATTTTTTATTGACATGTTTTTCAAGATGGTATATTATACAACCACAAATATTCAAAGCAATGAGCAAGGCACGACTTTAAGCAAGCCCGGATTAAGAGAGTATCAAATTTGGTGAAATGATAACGACGGTCCTTAGAGCTATCACTTGTGAGCTAATCATTTGAAATTATAAGTAAAATGATTCGTCCTTCGCGTTAAGAAGTTCTAAGTGGCAATAATGTAGTTGCAAACTAAGTGGTACCGCGGAATAGTGTTAGATTTCGTCTTAGATAGACGGAGTCTTTTTTTATTATTTGAATATTTGAATAGAAAGTTTTAAGGGAGGAAAATTATTTATGAATGGTCTATTATTATTAGCTATTGCTGCTGCATTATTACTTACAGCTTACTTGGTTTATGGACGTTATTTAGTTAAAACATGGGGAATTGATCCAAAAGCTAAGACACCTGCTTATGAAAAAGAAGATGGAGTTGATTATGTTCCTAGTAATAAATGGGAAGTATTTGGACACCAATTCTCTTCAATTGCTGGAGCCGGTCCAGTAACAGGTCCAGTACTTGCGATGGTATTTGGATGGTTACCTGCATTTTTATGGGTAATGGTCGGAGGAATCTTCTTTGGTGCCGTACAAGATTTTGGTGCTCTATACGCATCTGTTAAATCTCACGGTAAATCAATGGGACAAATCATTGAAACATACATTGGTAAAACAGGACGTAAATTATTCTTCTTGTTTTGCTGGTTATTTACTTTATTAGTTATTGCTGCATTTGCTGACATGGTTGCAGGATCATTAAACGGATACAATGCTGCTGGTGCACAATCTTTACCTAGTGGAGCTGCTAGTTCAATCACAATTCTATATGTATTTGTTGCAATCGCATTTGGTTTCTTCTTAAAGAAAACGGGGCTTTCTGGATGGAAACAAACTGTTTTAGGCATTGTACTAATCGTCGCTATGTTAGCATTAGGAATCGCATTCCCAGTTTACTTCACTAAACAAACTTGGGTATATCTAGTATTCGTTTATATCTACTTTGCAAGTGTTACACCAATCTGGGTATTAAAACAACCACGTGACTATTTGACTACATTCTTATTCATCGGAATGATCGTTGCTGCAGTTGTTGGTGTATTTGTATCAAATCCTACAATCACATCACCTGCATTCACTGGATTTAAATCTGCAACAGGAAGCTATATCTTCCCAACATTATTCGTTACAGTTGCTTGTGGTGCTGTTAGTGGATTCCACTCACTAGTATCTAGTGAAACAAGTTCTAAACAAATTCGCAACGAAAGTGATATGTTACAAGTTGGATACGGAAGTATGTTGCTTGAATCATTACTTGCTGTACTTGTAATCGTTGTTGTTGGATCTTTAACTAGCTTAGCTAGCAAAGGCGTATTAAATGAAACATTATCTTCTATGGCATTTGCTGATACTGCAACTCCATTTATTAAATTTTCAGTTGGTGTTACTGGATTGATTTCCCAATTTGGATTCCCTCAAGAATGGGGTCTATGCATCATGACAATGTTCGTTTCTGCTTTGGCATTAACTTCATTAGATGCTGTTGCTAGAATCGGACGTTTATCATTCCAAGAATTATTTGAAGTCAATGAAGAAGCTGAAACAAACAGTGTTGTCGCTTTCTTAACAAATAAATATGTTGCTACATTGATCACATTAGCCGGTGGTTACCTATTAAGCTTAGGTGGATATTTAAATATCTGGCCATTATTCGGTAGTGCTAACCAATTATTAGCTGCGATGGTATTAGTATCATTATCTGTATTCTTAAAAGTTACAGGACGTAAAGGATATATGTTATATGTACCAATGGTTATGATGTTAGTTGTAACAATGACAAGCTTAGGAATGTCAGTATACAACATCTGCTTAAAGTTATTCGTCACTGGCGGATTCGTATTTATGACAGACGGACTACAATTATTCTTTGCTGTTCTATTAATGGCATTAGGATTGATGATCTTCATTGGTTCTGGAAAGAAATTAGTTCAACCTGTTGAAAAGGCAAAACTTCAAGAACAAGAACAAAACGCATAAAATAGTTAAGACCGCATCAAGCGGTCTTTTCTTTTCTCTCTATTCATTACATTTTAAAATACACTATACTCTGTAAAAGCATCAATAAGGCGATTTAAATGACATGATTATGAAAACAATAGATTGTTTCTTCTTGGTCATTCAAGATTAAATAAATAAAACTCGTATTGTTTTGAAACACCCTTTAATAACAGTTGTATCGTTTCAAAAGGCATAGAAGAAATTACTGTAGAACAGAAAAGAATCAACAATGCACTGATGAAAAATCATAACGCGATCATCAAATTAGTTACAAAAGTAGCCAATGGTTATCGCTACTGGGAACGATTCAGAAACAGATGCATGCTAGTCTTGGAGAAGGCATCGGTTTTGAATTTAACAAGGATGATGGAAGCATTAAAATGGTTGAAAAAAAAGGACCCGGACAACTAACCTGTTGTCCGAGCCTAATCTCAGTTACAAATTGTTATAAGGTATATGCCGCCCCTTAAATTCTTGGAGAGCAAGTTCAACAACCCCTACAAAATGTATTGTACTAAAAATCCATCAGAACTAAGTCTGATGGATTCATTTTTTTTACTATTCAACACCAATAATAAATGAGTAAACTGGTTGATTTCCTTCATTGATTTCAACTTCTGCATCACTGTTATCTTCGATGTAAGCAGCGATTTCTTCAGCCTGTTCTTCTGTAGCTGTATCACCATAAATCAAAGTAACAAGTTCACTATCGTCGTCTAACATTTTATCCAACAATTTTTTTGTTGCTTCCATGCAATCTGGACAAGATACACAAATATCTTTTCCAAAAATACCCATATATTCATCTTTTTTAATTTCAAGACCATCATATGTTGTATCTTTGATTGCATAAGTCACTTCACCAGATTTAACATTTTCAATAGCTTCATTCATTTCAGCTAAATTATCTTCTAATTCAACATCTGGGTTGAACATAACACAAGCGCTTAATCCTTGTGGAATTGTTTTACTTGGAAGTACATGAATATCTTGATCTGAGCATACCTGTGCAGCTTGATTTGCAGCTAAAACAATATTTGAGTTGTTTGGTAAAATGAAGATATGATCTGCATTCAACTTTTCAACGGCTGAAACAAAATCTTCTGTACTCGGATTCATTGTTTGTCCACCACCAACAACAATGTCAGCTCTAAGTTCTGTAAACATCTTCTTGATTCCATCACCAGGAGCTACGGTAATAATGGCATATTTTTTGTGTTCTGCCATTTTTTCCTCTTCTTCTTTTTCGATAATATTGTCATGCTGCTCTTGCATGTTTTCAACTTTCAACTTAATAAAACGACCCTGACGACGTCCCATTTTAATCGCTGTGAATGGTTCTAATGTATGAACATGAACTTTTACTAAATCCTCATCTTGCACACAAACAATTGAATTACCAATTGTTGCTAATTCATCTTTAAAGCTAGTTTCAGAAAAATGACGAACACCATTTTCAGATAACTTCAAAATAAATTCTGTACAGAATCCATATTCTTCTTCTCCACCCTCTACTTTAGCTTGTGCACTTTCACCAGCTGCTTTTGCACCTTCAAGTTGTACTGGATGACCTTCCATAGCAGCAAGGAATCCTTCTAAAATCACGCAAAGACCTTTTCCACCGCTATCAACTACACCTACTTCTGCAAGTACAGGTAATAATTCAGGTGTTCTTTGTAAAGAAGCATTGGCTTCTTCCACCATCTTCTTCATAACATCCATACAATCTGTAACATCTTCAGTTGTAGTGTATGCATATGTATAATCTGCTGCTTCACGAACAACAGTTAAAATTGTTCCTTCTACTGGACGCATAACAGCACGATACGCAACACGACTTCCATTAACCAATGCATGAGCCAATTGAGATGCATCCATATCATCTAAATCTTCTACCGCTTGATAGATTCCTCTAAAAATCTGAGACGTAATAACACCAGAGTTCCCACGTGCACCCATTAATAATCCACGAGATAATGTTTTCGCAATATCTTTTACAGAATCTGAATTCGTTTTAAGCGCTTCTTTTACACCATTTGACACAGTTAAATGCATATTTGTACCTGTATCTCCATCTGGCACAGGGAAAACATTCAATGCATCGATTTCCGCTGAATGATTTGATAAGTTATTCATCCCGGATTCAAGCATCTGTTTAAATAAAATACCATTAATTCTTTCCATCTCTTAACCCCTACTTTACTGCACGAACACCTTGGACATAGATGTTTACAGCGTTACATTTAACTTCCAAAGTTTTCTCCAATACATATTTAACACGCTTTTGTGCTTCATATACAACTTGACTTAATTTAATTCCTTGTAATGCAATAATATAAAGATTCAAAACTAATCCCGTTTCATCTTGTGTTACAACAACACCACGAGCATAGTTTTCTTTTTTCAATAATTCGGCCCAGCCATCTTTCAATGTTTTCTGACTAGCCATACCTACAATACCGTAACATTCAGTAATTGCTCCACCAGCTAAATTGGCAATCGCATCTAATGAAATTTCGATATTTCCGTATTCTGTTGATTTATTAATAGGCATAATAAAACCTCCCGTTTTTATTAATTATACTCTACTTAAAATATAAACACAAATCCTAATACGCTTCTACAAAGCTTTGAGATTCCTCATCCCAATAATAATATGTACCGTTTCCATCATAATATTCACCTGTATTTGGATCATAATACATTCCAATGGCTTCATGATAATATACGCCTGTGTTATCATCATAGACCCATTCAGCCTGATTCTCAGATTCATCTTCTGTTGGCTGTTGTTCTTCTTGAGTCTCAGTATTTTCCGAAGTTTTTTCATCTGTTGCTTCAGGCTTTTCGGCCTTTTCCGTCTTCTCTTCCTGTTTTTCTTCAACCTTTTGTTTCGAATTCAAATCATCACAATTCACCTTTTCAATTGTTGAATGTGTAGAATCTAAAACCAGACAAACAGACTGTCCTTTTAGTTTTGTCAAAACACTTTGGTATTTAGATAACATTTTTATACTTTTTAAATTGGTATAAACAATATTCCCATCTTGCATTGTGATTTTAAACATATTCTTATCATAACTTGTTTTATAAGGTAAAATTTCTGCAAACTTTTCAATTAATTCTCGAGTTAACACTTTGCGATGTTTTTGAAACTGTTCACACAACTGCTTTCTTTGTTTTGCATTAAAATTTGACAACAAAGGAAAATGTACAATCGTATTTAAATATTGTTCATCTATTTCAATCGAAGAGCCATCTTGGCAAAGGGCATAATTCTTATTATCCTTCACATAATAGCCAACTATCAATTTTTCCTGTACATTAAAAGTAAGCTTTCGATTTTTCTTTGAAACATCACAAGACTGTACAAAAGACATCTTTTCTACTCTCTTTTCCAATATAATCGAAGGCATTAAATAGATACGTGTCTTCGTACTCACATTTGCCAAATCGTAGACTTCACTATCTGACAAATAATAGTTGTTTTTACATGATAAAACCTTGACATGGGAATCTGTAGAAAAATAATACACAAAAATACTAGCTACCATCATAACAACGAGACTAAAAATAATCGATTGTTTAATAGTTAGCTTTAATTTTTTCTTTACCAATATAACTGCTCAACTTCCGTAACCATGTCAATGTTATATTCTTTTTTTGCTCGAGTTTTAATTTCATGAATCAAATCACGAACATCTTGAGCTGTCGCATTTAAATCATCATTCACAATAAAATTACAGTGCTTTTCACTAACCATTGCACCACCAATTTTATGGCCCCTTAATCCCAACTCTTCAATCAATTTCCAAGCTGGAATTTCTTCTGGATTTCTAAACACACTACCTGCACAAGGCTTATCCAAAGGCTGTGCACTCATTCTTCTTTCACGTCTAGAATTCATCAAGTCACGAATATCATTTTGGTTTCCTTTTTCTAATTGGAAACGACCCACTAAAATAGTCCAATCCTTGTGTGATTGGAAGATAGAATGACGATATGCATAATCCAATTCATCTTTTTTCATCCAACAAATTGTATTATCTTTTAAAACACAGACATCAATTAAATGATTAGCCAAATTATCCTTATAGGCTCCGGCATTCATATAAAGCCCACCACCAATCGAGCCTGGAATTCCACTTGCCCATTCCAAACCTGTTAGTGATCTTTTCATGGCCTCTACTGCCATATTTATAATTGAACATCCCGCTTGCGCTACTAGCACTCCATCTGGTTCAAAATAGAAATCATTCAAAGTACGATCTAAATTGATGATTGCACCATGAAAATCTGTATCCGAACATAAAACGTTAGATCCACGTCCAAGTACATAATATGGAATGTTTTCCTGTGCAAGTATTTCAAGCACACACATTAGTGCTGTACAATTTTTGGGATATATATAATAGTCTACGCAACCACCAATCTTAAAAGTGGTATGTTTCTTCATAGGCTCATGTTCTAAAACTTCTGCATACGTCATTAAACGATCCTTTATGCTCATATTAGTTCCCCTTTTTACATATATTTTTCAATAAATCTATAATATCATATGCCGCATTCGGTTTACCCATCTGCAATGCATGTTCATGTGTTTGTTCATATACCACTGGATTTGCGTATAAAGATACAATTTGACCTTGCAATGTTTCTGCATTCAAATCCTTTTCTTCAATAATACGACAAGCTTGTTGTCTTAGCAGCATACTCGCATTATAAAATTGATGGTTATTTGCCACATAAGGACTTGGTATCACGATAGAAGGAATCCCTAAAGCTGTTACTTCTGCAAGCGTTGTAGCTCCTGCACGACAAACCATTCCATCTACATGTCCATAAATGCGCAATGTATCTACATATGGCACAACATGAATATTTTTTTGGCTTTCAAATAAGTTCAAATCTTGAGAATTGTCTTTTCCGCAGACATACAAAAATTGTAAATCATCATTGACATCCTTTAAAGCACTCTTCATTAATTCATTTACAGAACTAGAGCCCAAAGAACCCATTACAATAAGGATGGTTTTTTTATCTAAATCTAAACCTAATGATTTAAAATAGTCTTCATCAAATTTTGCCTCTTTAGCAATTGTTGCTCTTGGATTTCCCAACATATGAATCTTTTCCTTTGGAAAAACCTCATTACATTTTTCATAACAAGTTATAATCGCATCCACTTTCTTCATAACAAGCTGGTTGGCCTTACCAACAATGGAGTTTTGTTCATGAATTACGGTGTGGATTCCTAAAGAATGAGCTGCCATAATAACTGGCGCACTCACATATCCTCCAAATCCAATCACAACATCTGGATTGAATTCTTTTAAGTATTTTTTTGCCTTACCTTCTGCTTTAAACATCTGACAAATCGCCATACATTTTTCTAATGCATTCCCTACTAATCCAGAAGTATGTAAAGCCTTAAACGCATAGCCATTTTGCGGAATCAAATCCTTTTCCATGCGATCATCATTTCCAATAAATAATATTTCAGTCGAAGAATCAAGTTCTTTCATTTTATCCGCTAAAGCTAAAGCCGGATAAATATGACCCCCTGTTCCTCCTGTCACAAAACAAATTTTCATATTAAAAACCTCACCAAGTATATCATATATCAATCTTTTAAAACAATATCGTCACTTGTCTTTTCCAGTTGTCCAGTCAAAACAAAACGATGACTCGATTCAAATCCATAATCTAAATCACATGTGGATAAAGAAACAAACTTTTGATCTGTATTCACCATATCATTGAAGTATGTAGACGACTGTTTCATCGAATCTAAAGTCTCTAGTCTATAATCTCCAAATGACGTTGTATAGAATACACTATCGTCTGTAGTTTTCGCAAATGTAAATACATGACAGTTATAATTCGCATCTGGTGTTAATAAATAGAATACTGGATGCGACTTAAAAAAATCTTCATCACAATACTTCTTTAATAAGGTAAACATGCCTCCACCTTCAACAGAATGGCCATATATAATGGAATTATCATCTTGGAATTGTGCATCCGCATTCGCATCCAAAAAAATCGAACCTCTATTATTATATTCCCCACTCACTGTATGATTCAAATAATATTCATTATCTTTCGATTGCATAACAGGAAAAGAAATATCACAACCTGGAACATAGATCCATCCTACTATATTTTTATTCTCTGCTTGAAGTGCTGCCCAATCAGGCTCTAAAACATTCTTTTCCACTTTATTTTCTCTTTTTTTCTTAATTACTTTTTTTTCTAATTGTTTTGTCTGTGTCACAACTTGTTGTTTCTGCGAATAAATATCCCATAAATTATAGGCACTGTACCCAAATACACAAAGGCTAACGACAAAAACAATTCTATATATCCATTTTTTCATACAGCTTAATTTTAACACAAATAAAAAGGATAGAGAAATGAATTCCCTATCCTATAAAGATAATCGCAATTATTTAGTTAATTTACTAGCAGCAGCTTTATCTAATACAACAACTACATCAGCGTGGTTTTGTAATGCACTTGCAGCACATGCAGTATCGATTGGTCCTTCGATCATAGCTTTAACAGCATCTGCTTTATTTTCACCATTCGCCACTAATAATACTTTTTTAGATTTCATAATTGTTCCAATTCCCATTGAAATAGCTTGTGTTGGAACTTTGTTAATATCGTTATCAAAGAAACGAGCATTTGCTTCACGAGTGTTTTCTGTTAAATCAACGATGTGAGTTAATGTTTCAAATGGTGTACCAGGTTCATTGAATCCGATGTGTCCATTTTGTCCAATTCCTAATACCTGTAAGTCAATTGATACTTCACTTAAAGCATCTTCATAAGCTTTACAATCAGCTTCTGTACTTCCATAAGGAACATGTGTATTCTTTAAATCAATATCAATATCTTTAAATAAGTTTTCATACATAAAAGTATAGTAAGATTGAGGATCTTTACGATCGATTCCTACATATTCATCTAAGTTATAAGATTTAATATCTTTATAGCTATATCCATCTTTGTGGTATTGGATCATTTCCTTATATAATCCAACTGGACTAGATCCTGTTGCCAAACCTAAGACAGCATCTTTCTTAGCATCCAATAATTCTTTCATGACTTCAAATGCCTTTGCTGACATTTCATCATAGTTTTCACATACAATAACCTTCATTGTTATCTCCTCCATATTTCTTCTAATATTATAACATAGCGCTTTCAAAATAAAATGCATATTTTAGTAATGCTTTTGTCATTTTTAACAAATTAGTAATATTTGCACTTTTTAATTGACTTTACGTTAAAAAGAAGAAAAAAAGTTAAAGATACTGTATAATAAAAACAGTTAAGGAGGACATACAATGCCTAAACAAAACCCATTATTAAACATTGTTAAAAAGCAAAAAGAAGGTAAAGCCGTAGCTATCTATTCATGCTGTTCAAGTAATGCATTCGTTATTGAAGCTGCGATGGAAACCGCAAAAAAACAAGATTCATGTGTTTTAATTGAATCGACTGCAAACCAAGTTGATCAAAATGGTGGTTACTCAGGAATGACACCAAAAGATTTCTTCAACTTCTGTCATGAAAAAGCAAAAGAAGCTGGATTATCAAGTGATCGTATTTTCTTAGGTGGAGACCACTTAGGACCATTAACAGTCGCAAACAAACCAGAAGCAGAAGCTATGGAATACGCAAAAACATTAGTACACGACTATGTTCGTGCTGGTTTCACTAAGATTCATATTGATACAAGTATGAAAGTTGCTGATGATGATCCAAATACTCGTTTAAGTGATGAAACAATTGCTCGTCGTGGAGCCACTTTAGCTAAAGTTTGCGAAGAAGCCTACCAAGAATTACTTCAAGAAAATCCAGAAGCGATTCACCCAGTATATATCGTCGGTAGTGAAGTTCCAATTCCAGGTGGAGCTCAAGAAGAAAATGCTGGTATGCAAGTTACAAAACCTGAAGACTTCAAGAATACTGTAGCTACATTTGAAAAAGCGTTTGATGATATGGGAATCGCAGATGCTTGGAACCACGTTATTGCTGCTGTTGTTCAGCCAGGTGTTGAAGAAAAAGATGCTGGATGTGAAGAATACGATCGTGAACGTGCTAAAGATTTAATGGCAAGTATTAAAGATTTTGACAAATTAGTATTTGAAGGACACTCAACTGATTATCAAACTAAATACAAATTACGTGAACTAGTAGAAGATGGTGTTGGAATCTTAAAAGTTGGTCCAGGACTTACTTATGCTGCTCGTGAAGGAATCTTCTCATTATGCATGATCGAAGAAGAATTGGCTGCAGTTTATGGATTTGAAACGAGTCATTTCCGTGAAGAATTAGATAAAGCTATGTTGGCAAGCCCAGGTAAATGGGCTCCATATTATCATGGAACAGAAAATGAAATTGCATTCAAACGTAAATATTCATTCTCTGACCGTTGCCGTTATTACTTACCTCAAGAAAATGTTAAGAATGCTTTAGCTAAATTATTGACTAACTTAAAAGAACACCCAGTACCATTACCATTGTTAAGTCAGTATATGCCTTTCCAATATACTATGGTACGTGAAGGTAAATTGAACAATACTCCTGAAGACTTAATCAAAGCTCGCGTTATGTATACAATTGAAGAATATACTTACGCTAGTCACCAGGAAGAATTAGTTCGCTAAAACAAATATTGCGCATCTTATAGATGCGCATTTTTTTTGCAAAAAAAAGGTTCAACGGAACCTTTTACTTACTCTTTCGAGAAATCAATTCTTTAGCATGATATAACGCAAAGATAAATGTTAATGCACTAATTACATAGTTAAGAGTTAACATCCAACCTGTATAGTTTTCGTTATATGCATTAATAATAATCAATACAGCTAATGCTAATAATAGAACCATCTTCAAAATGATTTTATTCGTATCTAAAGTTTTAATAGAAGCTTCACTCTTCATTTTTTCATTACACTTAAAATTTTCAATACGAACTAAGTTTTTCAAGAATCGTCTAAATCTAAATTCTAAAAATCCATATACTGCAACACCAGCTAAAACACATAACCAGATAGGCATATCAAACATCAACATCAAAATGAATCCGATAGCTCCCATCACAAAGCGCATACTGAATTGTTTATATCGATCTTCATTATTTGCTAAAATATATCCAGTTTTAGAAAACACATCATAATATACCGCTCTTCCACGTTCATCTTTATAAACATGCCAACCAGATACATTACCCTTTAAATCAGTTTCCTGTTTTTTTCTTGTCTTTCTTCCTTCTGCCATAACTATCTCCTTACCACTCAACTACTTCTTCTAGTTCTTCTTTTTTTAGATTTTGTCGTTTCTCTTCTTCTTTAAAATCAACATAATCTGTATATGGTGTCAGACACCCATTATCCTGCGGTTGATCATGACCATCCATATGTACCATTATTTTGTCAAGAATATCGGTTTGTGTCAACTTTTCTCCAACTTTTGAAGCTTTCAAAAAACTTGGAGCACGACCAATCTCCATAAACATCGTTTCTAATTCAGCATAATCTGCTGTATGAATACCTTCTGTAAAATATTCTAATTCCTGTAGCATCATTTTGCAGAAAGTCTTTACGTCATGCATATCAATATTTCCTCTAAAAATAATGAAAACCTTATGATCATTTGTCACTTTTAATGGTTGAGACATAGTAAATTTATTCTGGATTGCCTTATAAGCTTCTTCCCTTGTCTTTTCCATATACTCTAAGTAATAAGGTTTATCCTCTAATTCCTTATTATTATATATATTGAAATAAATTGTATTGTATACTCCACAATGTCTAAAAATTGTACCTTTAATACTTGTTGCATAAAGAACTGGATATTTTTTATCAGCCATAATTTGTACCTCCTTAATTTCATTTTTAAATCATTAAAAAATTTTTTAATGGCCTAAAAATAAAATTAAAGGTTGTAAGGATATAATCCGTTACAACCTTATATTTGAGAGAAAATATTCTAACATCGTTAGACTAGCCTACTAGATAACTGTCCAAGGAACTGGTACTAGAGGTGTATATCCACCAGCCCAGATACCAAATGCAGCTCCAACAATACCGATTACTAAGAATAATGCGATACATTTTACTGGAGTCCAGTTTTTCTTCTTAATCAATACATAGCACATCATAGTGAATGCGAATGCGATTAAGCAAGGTAAAATCATATTTAAGTAGTTTTGGATTACAATTGGATCACCTTCACCATTAGCGATTGAGATACCTAATTTAGTTCCTCCACCATAGTTAGAAATTAAAGCACCAACAACGAATACACCTAATACACTTGCAGCGTGAGTGAATGCTTTAGCGTTAGCAGTCATCATCTTAACAGCAGTTAAACCTAAGTTGTATGACCAGTACATTAAAGCATAACGTAAAACCATTTCAACACCGAATGCGATAACGAAGTATAAGATTGGTCCCATGATACTTCCATCAATAGCCATGTTTGCAGTTAAACCAGCAGTGATTGGAATTAATGTATACCAGAACAATGCATCACCAATACCACCTAATGGAGCAGCAGTTGAGATACGTACAGAACGAATTGTCTGAATATCAGTTTTTTGTTGTTCCATAGATAATACGATACCCATAACAAATGTTACGAAGAATGGGTGAGTATTAAGGAAATCCATATTGTGAGTCATAGATGCAGCTAAGTCATCTTTATTTGTGTGGATTTTTTCCAAACCTGGTAAAATAGCCCATAACCAACCAGCAGATTGCATACGTTCGTAGTTGAACGCAGCCTGTAATTGGCAAGAACGCCATACCATTTTATTTAAAGTTTGTTTATCTAATCTTGCAGCAGGAGTAGTATCCTTGTAAGAAGTCATTGCATTAGATTCCATCACTTACACCTCCCTGCGCAGCTTTTGTTTCAATAGAAGTAATCTTGAAGTCTAATAATGCGATTGCAACACCGATAAATGCAACTAAGATCAAGCAAGCAGAAGCTGTAGCTTCAACGTTACCAAATAGTAATGCAGTTGCAAAACCAGCTAGTAACCATCCCCACAAGTCGTTAGAAAGCATAATCTTTAACAATACAGCGAAACCTACGAAACGCATCATTCCACCGGCAGCACTTAAACCACCCATGAACCAGCTTGCGTTTTCACTTAAGCTTTGTAAAGCACCAGAAGCAGCAGTTCCACCAACATATGCTAAAATAGCGATTACAGCAAATAAAGTACCTAAGATAGCCATAGAAGTATTCAATACAGCAGTGATTCCTTTAGGGTTAGCTTCATTAGCAGCTTTATCAGCTTTAGCCATTAAACCAGACATGATTGTAAATGTTAATGTTACAACGTATTGTCCGAATGTAGCGAAAATCATACAAGCTCCTAAAGCAGCATTAATGTCCATTTTTGCTTTAACAGCGAAAATCATAGCAACAACTGATCCTAATACAGCGTTAGGAGGCTGTGCTCCACCAACTGGCATGTTACCAACCATCATTAACTCATATGTACCACCAACAACTAAGCCAGTGTTTACATCACCTAAGATTGCACCAATAATTGGACAAGCAATGATAGGACGATAAACGATTTCAGTTAATGAGAATTGGTCGATGGCAAAGAAGAATGTTACAATTGCCAATAACACAATTTCTACAATATTCATTTTTCATTTTCTCCTTTTTTGGATTAGCTCCAAAGTTTATTAATATCTTCAGGTGCGATGTCAGGTACACGTTGAATTTCTAATTCAACACCTAATTCTTGCAATTTCTTGAATGCAGCAACATCATCGTCATTTACAGCTACTGTAGTAGCAACTTGACGTTTACCTTCAGACATGTGCATGTTTCCAATATTACATTTTTTAATTGGAACACCACCCTCAACTAGACGTAATACATCTTGAGGTGTTTCACAAATGATGAAGATTTTTTGAGCAGGACTTGCTTTTCCAATAATGTCGATTGTCTTCTGAATTGAGAAGTAACGAGTCTGAGCATAAGCTGGAGCAGCCATGTTCATCAAACCTTGACGGAATTCATCTTTTGCGACAGCGTCATTTGCAACTAATAATAAGTTAGCTCCTAGAACTCCACTCCATTGAGTTGCAACTTGACCGTGAATCAAACGATTGTCGATTCTTGTTAATAAGATATTTGGCATATTCTCTCTCCTTCCTGATAGCGCTTTCTTCTTTAAAGAATAACTATCTTGACTATATTATACATTTTCTATGCATAAATGCTTTACACATTTTAAGCAAATGTTTGCACTTTTTAATATTTTTTTAATATTTATCACTAACAATTATAAAAATTGGCAAAAAAAACACATAATTATCACAAAATTAATTTAAAAACCCTTTTTGAAAACCTTTTCACAAAATAAAAGGACATTAGCATGTCCCTTCTTTAAACTCTTTTTTTACTTTTTCTAACTTTTCAGGTTCAGTAATCAAATCTAAACCGATTAACGCAATAGCTGTAGCTGCTGTTACTAATCCAGCTTTTCCATCTTCACTAATTGTTGCAGCCGCCATTTCTTTAGAATGACCAGCAACTGAGCAATCTGCAATCTTAATCGTTCCCTGAATTGTTGGACAAACATAACTTACACTTCCAACATCTGTAGAACCACATGGAACTTCATCAACCGGATTAATTTGCTCAACTCCTAGCTCTTTATATTTTTCTGTCAACATATCAGCTAGTGTATAGTTGATTTTTGTATCTTCATAAGGACATTCATACATGCTTGTTTTGTAAGTTGTTTGACTTGCAGTACATGATCCCTTTACACAATCCTCTGCACGAGCTGCAATCTCTTTACAATATGCCATTGTAGTTGCTCTAAAATAATACTCCATACTTGCATAAGCAGGAATTACATTGGCAGCTAAACCACCATCACGAATAATTCCATGAATATATGATCCTGGAGTCACAAATTGACGTAACATAGAAATCTGTGTATATGTACTGATAGCTGCGTCTAATGCACTGTGTCCCTCTTGAGGACGACATCCATGCGCATTTTTGCCAAAGAATTCATACTTAATTGGTAAAATAGCCAATGATCTTGATCCGACACCATTTTCTGTACTTGGATGAACCATTAAAGCTGCATCTACATCATCAAATACCCCAGCTTCACTCATCTTAACTTTTCCACCAAAGTTTTCTTCACCAGGCGTACCCACAACACGTACAATTCCACCAATTTCATCTATAACACTCTTCAAGGCTTCACCAGCCGCAATACCAATACCAGCAATCAAATTATGTCCACATCCATGTCCAACTTCAGGAAGTGCATCATATTCACACATATAAGCAATTGTTGGCCCTTCTTTACCCGATTTATATTCAGCCACAAAATCTGTATCAACCACTACGCTAGGCTTTACATCAAAGCCTGCATCTTTTAAATATTTCACCAATACCTTCTGTGTTTCATATTCCTCAAACCCTGTTTCCGGATTATCATATAATGTTTTTACAATATCCATATATGCATCTAAATGCTCTTGAATAGATGCCTCAATTCTAGTTTTATAATCCATTCTAAATACCTCCGCATGTAAAAATATCATACCTCATTTTCAGACATTTGAAAAGTTTTTACAAAAGAAAAAAGGACTATATAAAAATAGTTGGGGTCTAGATACGCTATAAGATTACATAGGGTAA
>ENA-ORNQ01000907-ORNQ01000907.1-human-gut-metagenome-genome-assembly--contig:-NODE-907-length-26021-cov-4.634137_pt1 | contig 26021 bp, 29 predicted proteins | sample MGYA00242116_ERZ509024 | MGnify/ENA primary metagenome ERZ509024 (study PRJEB26280, sample SAMEA2338697) | human gut metagenome | biome: human gut; feature: human-associated habitat; material: faeces...
CTACAATAATTTAAAGCCGGTATTTTCACATAACCCTACACTATTTTAGAGCGCCCTTATAAAAAGGTATAGGCTTTTTCAACAATCTACAAGTACCCTTAAATACTCTTATAAGATTTTTTCTAATTTATCTCTCAATAAGTAGATGTCCTTACTAGACATGAAGACAAAGGCTGCTGGAGCTAATGTTTTTAACTTTTCAGCTGAAGCATCATCTACATCTAATAAAATCGCATTAGGACAACGATCCATCAAATCTTGAATTGTGACTGTGATTGTTTCATCTTCTCTTACGGCATTTTTAGGGAAATCCAGTAAACATACTTGATCCGCTGTATTTAAACTCTTGGCAAAGTCATCCAAGAAATATTGTAGACGTGAATAACGATCTGGTTTATATAACGCTACGATTTTCTTTTCTGGATATTTTTTACGAACTGCATCTATCATTAGACGAATCGCTGTTGGATGGTGTGCATAGTCATCGACTAATACACTATCCTTGACTTCATCAATCACAAATCGACGAGCAATTCCTTTATAGTCTTGTAAGCCTTGTACAATGATATCTGCAGGCATACCTAACATATGGGCTAGTGCAAAACATCCTAAGGCATCTTGCATAAAGGCATCTCCCACTTCATTTAATTCAACGTGAGCTAGAATTTCACCATTATGCTTACAATCAAAATGCATACCAAATGGACCTTGTTCAATATTGATGGCTTGATAATCATTGCCATCCTTTAAACCATATGTAGTTACCGGCACATTGTAGTGTAGATTTTTAAGATGTTCATCATCTCCAAAAATGACAATGCCTTTTTTGACTTGGTTGGCAAAACTTTGGAATGCCGATACATAATCATCCATATCTTTATAATAGTCAATGTGATCCAATTCAATATTGGTGATGATCGCATAATCTGGATGATATGCCAAGAAATGTCTTTGAAATTCACAAGATTCTAGCACAAAATGGTTGGCACGTTCTGGCATATAGCCATGACCATCTCCAATTAAGTATGCACATTCATCTTGTAAAGAAAGAACTTGGCCTAAAATGCCTGTTGTTGTGGACTTACCATGCGTTCCTGCAACACAGATAGAACTGTATGACTCTAATAAAATACCTAAGTATTCATTATAATAATATGTTTTTACAGTTGGATTGTCCATCGCCGCTTTTACTTCCGGATGCGTTTGATCAAAAGATAAACCAATGATCACTGTATCATTATCCTTAATGTTATCGGGACTAAACGAATAGATTGGAATATGACGTGCTCTTAATCCATCTTCTGTAAAGATATATTTATCGATATCACTACCTGTGACTTCTTTATGTTCATCATGTAAGATACATGCCAAGGCAGCCATACCTGTTCCTTTAATACCAATAAAATGATAAGCCATTTTATTCACCTTCTTTGTCAAATAACGATTCTTGTTTGTTTGTTTCCTTTTTTGGCTTCTCTAACATTTCAGAAAGCTTCATATTTTTCTTTGATTCTTCAACCTTGTATTCAGGAATGGAATCCGCAGGCTGCATACTTGGTAAGTATGTTCCATACATTGGAGATAAGATTTTTGAGAAATCTTCGTCTTCTGGTTTGTTTAACGTAATCGCATCATGCACTTTATCAAATTCTTTTTTAGAATCTTCCACATTTCCAAAGATTGGAGAAAGGACTGGCTGATAATCTAAATCTTCGGCAACACGACGTACTTTTACCGATTTATGACGATCGTATTTATACACTTTTTGTTTCGGTTTTGCCTCTTCTTGTGCAATCGAATCGATATCTAAACCTTGGAAAATTGTTGTCTTCTTAGGTTTAGGTTGAATAATCGCCTTTTCAAAAATAGGAGAATTCATAAAGTTTTCAGGATCCGTTTCAATAGAGCTTGCTGCTTCCTTTAAAATTGGTTCTGGCTTTACAACTTCTTCATCTTCTAGAACTTGTGGTTGTGCAACAACAGGTTCAGGTGTTCCTTCTTCTTGTTTCGCAGGTTCTTCTACGACTTCTTCTTCATCGTCTTCTTCAACATCTTCATTGAAGATCGCATGCATTAAATCCTTTAACATATTTCCTTCTCACTTTCTATTGTCTGATTCAGAAATGCTTCTATTTCTTCTTTTGTCTTGCGAAGTGTAGAAACAAATCTTGAAATTTCTTTTCCATCCTTGAAACATATAAAGCTAGGAATCCCCATCACTTCATATTCAATCGCAATATCCATACAATGATCACGATTTAAAGAATAGAACTGTAAATTACTAAATTGTTCTTCAATTTCAGGCAAGAAAGGTTTGATGTACATACAGTCTGGACACCAAAATGCTGTAAACATCATCACTTGAATGCCTGAATTTGTTAATGCGTTTAAAAATTCGTCTTTATTATGAAGCTCAGTCATGTGCATACCTCCAAACACAACGATAAATTGGCTGACCCAAAGAAATGAATTTTTGTTCATATTCTGTAATTGCATCTTCATCATGTTTTTCACGACGATAATCTACACTGATTTCAACTATCTTAAAACCGGCATTTTGAAATTCAATCAAGCTATATTCAAATAAAGCACTGTTATCGGTCTTCATTTGGATTTCACCATTGAAAGATAAAATACGCTTGTATTGATCTAAAAAAGTAGCGCTGGATAAACGTCTTTTCGCATAGCGCTTTTTAGGCCATGGATCCGAGAAATTTAAGTGGATCACATCCACTTCACGCGGACCAAACCATTCTCCAATGGAACTCGCATCATCTTGAATCAGTTTCAAACGTTTCTTTTCTGTATCCTCATCGTATTTTTTAGCGGCAATACCTGCAGCACTCTCATTCTTTTCAATCGCAATAAATCCAGTGTCTGGATACATCTTAGCCATATCTAAAGAATAGTTTCCTTTACCACACCCAATTTCGATATGTAAAGTATCTGTATCCAATAGCTTTTTCCAGTTTCCTGCTTGTTTAGATGGTTCTTTTACTAAACAACTCGCAGTAGGCAAATAATCCGTTGCCCACTTTACTTTACGCATTCTCATATTAGCTGCACAATGTCACGATCGCATCGGCATAAATACAGATAGCCTGCAATAAGTTATCTAATTTAATACCTTCATCACGTTGGTGACATCCTCCTACAAACGCATCGGTTTCAATCACTTCATTTGGAAGTTCTGGTCCATACGATACAAAATTTTCAAATTTACGAGCATACGTTCCGCCGCCAATTGTGATCGGACAAGAGAAAGTATCGCCTGTGTATTTTTGATAGACACTCATTAAATCTTTCACTAAACGAGAATCTGGGTCTACGAATAATGGTTTTGAATCTCCACGATTTTCTGCTTTGATATTTGAAGTCAAGTTTGCACAGGCTGCATCAAATTTTGCCATGATTTCATCGGCATTTGTATCATTTGGATAACGAATATCAATTAAGATGTCTGTTTCATTGTTTTCCATATTGACAATGCCTGTATTCATTGTCAAGAAAGACATATATAAGCCATCTTTTTCAATACCTACTGGTTTACCCATCCAGTCTTTTAATAAGAAATATAAATCTTTTGAAAGTTGATCATCATAGGCTTCACCAATAAAGTTCAACAATAAGACAGCGGCATTTATACCGTTATATGGCATAGCTGCATGCGCAAATGCACCATCAATATGTAAAGTTACACCATCTTCACTTCTTTTGATGGAACCCTTAACACCTTGCGTAGCACAATAGAACTTAAATAAATCTTCTTGTTGATAACTCATGACATCCACTGTGACATCGGCTTTACCAATCACAATATTTGGACGGCTTCCCGCATGAAGTTTTTTGATGACAGTTGCATCACTACTGACTAAGCCAACATGTAAGCCACCTTTTTCACCATAAATAACTGGGAAATTGGCATCGGGTACAAATCCCATTTGTGGAACTTCAGCATGATCAACATAGTAGTTCATACATTCCATACCAGATTCTTCATCGCATCCCGTAATCAGCATGACTCTTTTTTTCAAAGGAATGTTTAAGTCACGAATCATCTTTAATGCATAGTATCCAGCTAATGCAGGACCTTTATCATCCATAACACCACGTCCAAAGATGTAGCCATTTTCTAATGTTACTTTTAAAGGATCTTTTGTCCATCCCTCTCCTAGTGGCACAATGTCCAAGTGTCCTAAAACGCCAAATGTTTCTTCTCCTTGACCATATTCAACAACGCCTGCATATCCATCAATGTCTTTGGTTTCAAAGCCATCGCGCTTGGCCATATCTAACATGGCATCCAATACGTCACGACAGTTTTTTCCAAAAGGAGCATTTTCAGCTTTCGTTGATTCATCACGAACACTTTCATACGATACAAGTGTGTTTAAATCTTTTAAGAAATCGTCTTTATATTTAAGTACTTCTGTATTAAAATCCATAATTTTCACCTCTACCCAACTATTTTACCACATAGTCAAGAAAAAAGAACTCGTTTTTAACGAGTTCCTAACTTTTACGCTTCTGTTTCTTCTTCCGTTTTAGGTTTTGGAAGTAAAGCTTTTGCGCTTACATTGATACGACCCTTATTGTCGATTTCTGTAACCTTAACATCGATGATATCACCAAGTTTTAACACGTCTTCTACTTTATCTACACGGTGGTGAGAAATTTTAGAAATGTGTAATAAACCATCTGTATTACCAAACAAGTTAACGAATGCACCGAATTTTTCTAGACGAACAACTTTTGCTGCAAATACATCTCCAACTTTGGCAACACGTACGATGTCACTAATCATTTGTTTCGCCTTTTCAATTGTATCATAATCATTGTGGTAGATGACTACTTTTCCATCATCATCAATATCAATTTTTACATTGTCACATTGCGCAATGATTTCGTTGATCATTTTTCCACCAGGTCCGATTACATCTTTAATCTTATCTGGATCAATGTTCATCATCGCAATCTTAGGTGCATATGGACTCAATTGTTCTCTTGGACTCGGGATACATGCCAACATGTTATCTAAGATTTCTAAACGTGCCTTGTGAGCTTGTGCCAATGCTTCTTCGAAGATATTTTTAGTAATACCTGTTACTTTGATATCCATCTGTAAAGCTGTGATACCATTTTTCGTTCCGGCAACCTTAAAGTCCATATCTCCAAAGTGATCTTCCATACCTTGGATATCTGTTAAAACAGTATATTTACCTGAATTATCATCCATGATCAATCCCATCGCAATACCCGCAACAGGTGCTTTGATTGGAACACCAGCAGCCATTAAAGACATTGTTCCTGCACAAATACTTGCCTGAGAACTAGATCCGTTACTTTCCATAACATCCGCTACTGTACGAATTGTATATGGGAATTCATCTACACTTGGTAAAACTTGAGCTAAAGCTCTTTCGCCTAAGGCACCATGACCAATTTCACGACGTCCTGGATTTCCCATACGTCCAGTTTCACCAACGCAATATGGTGGGAAATTATAATGGTGCATGAAACGTTTTGAATCAACAACAGTTAAGTCATCAATGATCTGGTTGTCATTTAATGCACCCAATGTAGTTGTAGATAATACCTGTGTTTCTCCACGCGTAAATAAAGCCGAACCATGAACACGAGGAAGTAAATCAACTTGTGAGTTCAATGGACGGATTTCATCGATTTGACGGCCATCTGGACGTACTTTATCTTCAATGATCAAACGACGTACTTCGTCTGCTTCAATACCACGACAGATTTCACGAGCTTGTTTCACCGCATTGTTTTGATCTTTTTCAGATTCATATTCTTTGTTTGCGATCATTTCAGCAGCTTCATCTGTTAAATCATCAATTTTTCCGTAACGCTCTAATTTTTCTTTAATCGATACAGCTGCACGAATTTGTGCTTCAAAGTTTGCACGAACTTCATGATCGATTGTTTCATCTACGGCATACAATTCGATTTCACGTTTTTCTTTACCACAAGCGGCTACGATTTCTTCTTGGAATGCGCATAATTTTTTGATTTGTTCATGTCCAAACATCAATGCCGCAAGCATATCTTCTTCGCTAACTTCTTTAGCTCCAGCTTCAACCATGTTTAAAGCTTTTGCAGTACCCGCAACAGTTAAATCGATATCACTTTCTTCCATTTGAGCCACTGTAGGGTTGGCAACCAATTCTCCATTGATACGTCCAACTTTAACACCTGCGATTGGTCCATTGAATGGAATATCTGAAATACATAATGCCAATGAAGCACCAAACATAGCTGCCATTTCAGGACTTGCATCTTGATCTACACTTAATACCGTGTTGACAACCTGTACTTCATTACGGAATCCTTCCGCAAATAAAGGACGGATTGGACGGTCGATCATACGAGCTGTTAATGTCGCATGTTCGCTTGGTCTTCCTTCACGACGTAAAAATCCTCCTGGAATTTTTCCAACAGAATATAACTTTTCTTCAAAACTTACTGTTAAAGGGAAAAAGTCAATCCCTTCTTTTGCCTGGTTTGATGCACAAGCAGTTGATAAAGTCACTGTATCTCCATAACGGATAATAACGGCTCCATCAGCCTGTTTTGCGATTTCACCAGTTTCTACTGTGATCCCCCGACCACAAAAATCTAAATGAAACTCTTGTTTCGCCATTTTTTCACCTCAATCATACTTTTATATTTTATCAAATAAATGCATAAAAAAAAAGTAATCTTTTCGATTACTTTCTTAAACCTAATTTAGCGATCAATGCTTTGTAACGGTCTAAATCTTTACCCTTCAAGTAAGCTAACAATTTTTTACGACGACCAACTTTTTTCATCAATCCACGTTGTGAGTGGTAATCGTGTTTGTGTTCTTTGAAGTGTTCAGTTAAACGGTTGATTTCTTCAGTCAATACTGCGATTTGAACTTCAGGAGAACCTGTGTCACCTTCGTGTACTGCATACTCTTGCATAATTGCTTGTTTTTCAGATTTTAATAACATTTTTTCTTCCTCCATGTATATTAGTCCTTTTCTACCGAGCGAAAGGTTGGAAGTAGCCAGACTCTCAGTACAAAAGCTACTAAATGATATCATTCTATCATCATAAAATCAACTAGAATCGTATTTAATATTTCAAGTCCAGCATCATTTAAATAGATACATTCCCCTTCGAAACAAAAATACTCACGATACGTATCTAATACAGTGGCATAATGATTTTTAAAATCATTCTGATATTTCAAATTCCATTCTCTTATATTCAACCCAAACTTTGTACGCAATGCCATCATGATCGCATCCATACCTCGTTCAGATAGTGGTTCAGGAATATATGTAGAACAAGGATCCTTCAAACAATACTGCTTTAAACTTGTCGTATTATCATAACGAATGCCATCAAGTCTTCCACTTGCGCCACAGCCAAAGCCATAGAAGTCTTTATCTTGCCAATAGGCTAGATTATGTTTGGAATAATAGCCTGGCTTACAAAAGCTAGAAATCTCATAATGAATATATCCGGCTGCTTCAAGTGTTTTCGTAATGTATTCAAACATATCCGCTTCAAGATCTGGATCACAAGGCTCTACACCTGTCTTTCCAAATATTGAATTTTCTTCAATCTGTAAAGAATAGATGGATAAGTGTGGTATATCTAAACTTAAAAATGTGGAAATATCTATTTTCACATCTTCCATTGTTTGATTTGGAAGTCCAAAAATTAAATCAATGGTGAAATTATGAATTCCACTTTCTTGAATCCATCGAATCACATTCTTAGCCTGATTGGATGTATGTCTTCTTCGACAGACTTTTAATAGATCATCATTAAAGCTTTGTACACCCAAACTAATACGGTTGACTCCCAAAGAAACATAAGATGCTAGTTTTTCTTCATCTAAGGATTCGGGATTGCATTCTACGGTAAATTCATCAATATCTTTGGGAAAACAATTTCTTATCAATGCAAAATCATCCAAACTTAATACACTTGGTGTGCCCCCACCAAAATAAAGAGTATGAAGATTTGAAATCTTATACTCTTGAATTTCTTGTATTAACTTTTCTTTCCAACTCGAAAAGAACTGTTCATTTTTTTGAATCCGGACAAAATCACAATACGCACATATCGAATCACAGAATGGAATATGTACATAGGCTGATGGTACCATTAGTCGTCATCCATACTTAAAACGGCCATGAAGGCTTCTTGAGGAATCTCTACCGATCCAACCATCTTCATACGTTTCTTTCCTTCTTTTTGTTTCTCTAACAATTTCTTTTTACGCGAGATATCTCCACCATAACATTTTGCCAATACGTTTTTACGCAATGCCTTAATGTTTGTACGTGCAATGATCTTTCCACCAATAGCTGCCTGTACAGGAATTTCAAATTGCTGCTTAGGAATCAAGTCTTTTAATTTTACGGCCATCGCATTACCGCGGTTGTACGCAAAATCTCTAAAGACAATCGTAGATAGGGCATCGACGATCTGTCCATTTAATAAAATATCCATCTTCACTAGACTACTTGTACGGTATCCGCTAAATTCATAGTCAAAACTAGCATATCCTTTTGTACAAGATTTCATCTTATCAAAGAAATCATAAATAATTTCACTTAATGGCATTTGGTAAACCATCATCATACGAACATCATCTAAAACTTGAAGGTCTACATATTCACCACGTTTTTTCTGACAAAGATCCATCATCGGACCCACAAATTCTTTTGGCACCATAATGTCACACTTCACATAAGGTTCTTCAATATGATCCACTTTTTGAGGTTCTGGTAAAGCCGATGGGTTATCGATTTCTTCCATAGTACCATCTGTTTTATAGACATGATAAATTACAGAAGGACTTGTTGCGATCAAACTAAGATTGTATTCACGCTCTAAACGCTCTTCAACTACGTCCATATGTAATAAACCTAAGAATCCGCATCGAAATCCAAACCCTAAAGCTTGGGATGTTTCCGGTTCATAGTGTAGAGCCGCATCATTTAATTTTAATTTGGACAACGCTTCTTTTAAATCGTCATAACGCGCATTGTCTACGGGATACAAACCACAATATACCATTGGATGCATTTCACGATATCCAGATAGTGGTTCACTTGCAGGATTGGATGCAACTGTAATCGTATCACCGACACGAACATCTTCAATGTTTTTAATGGCTGCACTGACCCATCCTACATCTCCACAGTTCAATTGGTCTTCCACAACTTCTTTTGGTGTACGAACACCCACTTCTGTGACCTCATATTCAGCGCCGGTTGCCATAAAGCGAATCTTATCTTTTGGTTTGATTGTTCCATTCTTTACCGATACAAACGCAATGATTCCACGATAGGAATCGTAGAAAGAGTCAAAAACTAAAGCTTGTGTTGGTGCTTCTTTATCCCCTTTTGGACTTGGTAATTTATGCACGATTTCTTCTAGCACTTTATCGACATTCAATCCCGATTTAGCACTGATTTCAACCGCTTCACTACAATCCAATCCAATTAAATCTTCAATTTCTTTTTTCACCACTTCTGGTTGGGCACTTGGAAGATCCACCTTATTTAATACAGGCAAGATTTCCAAGTCGTTTTCTAATGCCAAATATACATTGGCTAAAGTCTGTGCTTGTACGCCTTGAGCTGCATCCACAACTAAGATAGCCCCATCACATGCCGCTAAAGAGCGAGACACTTCATATGTAAAGTCGACATGGCCTGGTGTATCAATAAGATGGAACAAGTAGTCTTGTCCATCTTTGGCATGATATACAAGCTGTACAGCATTTAATTTGATTGTGATACCACGCTCTCTTTCTAGATCCATTGAATCTAGAATTTGATCTTTCATTTCACGCTTTTCCACCGTATCCGTAAGTTCCAAGATACGATCGGCTAACGTACTTTTTCCGTGGTCAATATGTGCAATGATACAAAAATTTCGAACATTCTTTTGATCCATAGATTTCCCCCTAATCTACAATATTTCCTACCAAGTTACGACCCTGTCCATTAAAGAAGCTTGCACAATCCATGACTGGCTTTCCTTCCATTTGACAAGTTTCAATCACAAGTGTACCCAAATGAAGACCAATGCCAAGTTTGTTCTTGCCAATCTTGATAAGACGACCAAACTCATTCTGTTCATCTAAATAACTTGCCTTTAAAATCTTAAATTTCTTTCCATTCAACAATACATAAGCACCTGGTGCATCTGAGAAAGCACGAATTTGATTCAAGATGTGTTCATCATCCTGATTTAAATCGATATGTTCTTCTTCTTTAGATAAAATAGGCGAGAATACAACCTGACTTTCATCCTGCTCTACATAGACAGCCTTGCCAGAACAAATCTCTTCAAAATGTTCCAGTAATAACTCACTTGCACAAATACCCATCTTTTCAAATAAAGATGTGGAATTGTCTTCAGGCAATATTTCAATTTCTTTTTGGGCCAAAACCGGTCCCGCATCCATTTTAGGTGCCATTTTCATTAAGGACATCCCACTTACTTTATCTCCATTCCAAATGGCTCTTTGGATTGGGGCTCCCCCTCTATATTTAGGAAGCAAAGAACCATGAAGGTTTACACAACCATACACAGGAAAGTCCAAGACTTCCTTAGGTACAATTTGTCCATAAGCACAAGTCACAATTAAATCAGGGGCAAAATCAAGAATCGTTTGATAGTCTGATTTAATTTTAACAGGCTGAAATACAGGAATGTCATATTCTAAAGCCACTTCTTTGACTTCTGAATAAACTAACTGTTGTTTTCTACCCTTTTTCTTATCCGGCTGTGTTACCACTAAGCCTACATGTATATCGTTTTCTAACATTGTTTTTAATACGACACTAGCAATTTTGGGTGTTCCCATAAAAATAATGCGTCTATTTTTCATAATATCACTCCAATACTAGAGTATTATAGCGTATTTTTTTGAAGTTGTGTTGCAATAAATCAGAAATTTTGCTATAATCCATATGCAATTTATGTCAGGAGGTGCACTTCATGCCACAGATTAAATCTCAAAAGAAACGTGTTAAAACAAATAACAAGGCTCACAAATTAGTCGTATCTAAAAAATCAGCATTGAAATCAAGTATTAAAGCTGTATTAGCAGCTGTTGATGCTAAAGATAAAGAAGCTGCTGTAGCAGCTTACAACGACTGCAGTTCTAAATTGGACAAAGCCGTAGCTAAAGGTATTCACCACAAAAACTACGCTAGCCGTCAAAAAGCACGTTTAGCAAAAGCTATTAACGAAATCGCGTAATGAAGGATTAAGAAGTCAGATGACTTCTTTTTTTATTTCTGATATGATTCTGTTGTAAGTAACGTACCTATCACGCTAAATCTGTTCCACTTTTATCAGAGGAGCCTTTTTTTGTCTACATGGAGGAAAAAATGAAGAATCACGAACCAAACCAAACAACAATTGAAGCCATTGAAGAAGGCAAACAAATGCTAGATGATCCAAACACGCCTTCCTATTCAACTACGGAAGAATTAATTACTGCATTAGACAAATAATCGCACCTCGTTATCGAGGTGCTTTTTCTCGTATATAGAAACATTTAATAAATTAGGATATAGAGCTAGAATTGACACTTACACAACATTTTACATAAATTGACTTCTGAGCATATATCTTTGTTTTGAATACTACCTAAGATATTACTAATTTTCATGAATCCAACTTAAAACATCTTGTTCCAATCATTATTATATGTAACTCACCATATTGTTATAATGCTGAATAAACTTGTAGATAATATGTCATTACATTTCTTTTGTCTCTTAAGGTAAATAGCACTAGTATATTTAATGATAATAATATCTATATCATTTTTTATTAAATGTGACTTTCAAAAAATCAACGTTAGTAATTAATCAATATGTAAATATCTTTTTAGCTCATCAGAAAAAATATCATGATTAAAATTATCTACAATATCTTGCCTGTTGCGGATATATATACATTTATCCCATTTGTTATTATACAACTCAAAAATTCCAATGATTTGCTTTTCAGATTGAGTATTTCTAGAATTTCTTGCTTTTCGAAGACTGCGAGCGCGATTGTTTTCTCCAACAAAACAAATTGTCATATTTTCTGTATCATTTCGAATAGCACAAGAAAAAGTAAATGTATTTGTAACTAAACCAGAAATAAATAAATTCGTTGACGCATCCGCATGCAAAAACTTATTTAATTTTTTTAAAATGTTATTTTTGACTCTTAATGTATTGTAGTCATAATGTTGTTCATCTCTTATATTGGAATTAGTAATAGTCCCATTAAGGCAAATGTCAAAGAAATTACTTTCTGATACTCGAGCTATTGATAGTCCTGTAAAATGGCAGAAATCTTGCTTTTTAAATGTTATTGAACAATACATATAATCTTCTGTAACAACGACAAAAGTTTTATCTTTTAAAAAATGATTGTAGTAACAACTTCCTTGAATCGCTCCTCTACGTAATCTCTCCTTTTGACCTGGTCTTAAAATATTTCGATTCGTTCCCATGTGTACCTCTAAAAAAAATAAGGAGTATCACTACTCCTTTTAATACATATCTGGTAAGTTTTTCTGTCGGTTGTCGACAATGATTAGACATGAGCGTTTACCGTCTCTCATCCGACTACAACTTTTCTCTCGGTTGTCGAGCATGTAAATAGACATGAGCGTTTACCGTCTCTCATCCGACCACAACTTTTAAAGATGCTTACCACATCTAAAGGTATTGCTACCTTCAATATAATTATACCAATATTTACCTTAAAATCAATCACAGTATTCTCAAAAAAACTAAAACATTATTTCACCTAACACCCTTCTAAAACAATGAACAAAATGATAATGTCCTTTAGTTAAGAAAATTAGTAAATGATCCAAACATACCTTCCTGTTCAACTGTGGAAGAATTAATTGCTGCATTTGAACCTTTTTAAATCAATCAACGATTCAATCAAACTTGGTTCAGAAATAGCACTAATCATACCCTCTTTATACAGTTCCATGACACTATCAATATTATCAAATGAATATACATACACATTTTCATTTTCTCTATGAATAAACCAATACTCATCACAATTTGATATAGATGTATTGTAAGCTACAAATATCAATTGAGAAGAAGTCGACATCTCAAGAATCATATTTACAACTCCAAAATCCAGGCCATCATCCAAGTTATCAACGATTAAAATTCTTTGTGGTTCAATATGTTTTAAAAGAGATATTAACTTTTCAGCACCCGATGAACCATTCCATTGAGTTGTACTTATAATATCCATCGTGTGCGCAAAACTCACAAAGACATCTTTTATATTTTTCATGTACTCCGTATTCATTACATGAAAAAGAACATTATCAGATACCATATAAAACATGAACTTTTTAGTCTCTTCATCTTTACAATCAAATATTTGATTTAATAAATCTCTTTTATATAGAATAATATCTTTACTTGTTAAAGACTCATATATAAATTGATTTAGCTTTGTATCATACTTTATATCATACGAATATTTCATATCCCGATATAGAAATGTAATGCCTAACTCACATATTGAATTATTTGAAAATAAATTTGACGTAAGTTTAACCTTCTTATTCAACAATATATCTTTCATTGCCTGAATGCATTTGATCAAACATGATTTACCCACATTATTCGGTCCATATAAAGCCGTAGTCTTATTGAATGATCCAAAGAAAACACAATTTGATTTTGAAATACAAAACAATTCTTTGCTCTTAATTCTAGAATCATATTTTTCTCCTTTTTCTTTTCATTAAATCACCTTAATAGACACTATGAATGTCTAAAATTAAAAAAGAACAAGGTTAATCCTTGTTCATCATTAAGTTTAGACAGAAGTATTCAAAACCATCATCCTTATCAATCTTACCCATTTTCATTTGTTGATCAAAATCCGCTAGTAAAGATAGATTGTAAAGTAAGGCTTCACTTGAAAAGCGCATGGCCTTTTGCATATTTAATTTCACGCGGTACGGATTGGCCTTTAACTCTTGGGCAATGGTAGCTTGTGCCTTTCCTTCATCCATTAATACGCGTACTTGGAATAGAAAACGAATTTGACTTGCCAAAAGCGCAACGATAGCTACTGGCTGCATATTCAGCTTTCTAAAGTTACGGTAGTAGGCTAATAATAAAATCCCATTTTGACTAAAGAAGGCATCAACCATTTTAAAGATGTCATTCATAGGTTCTACGACAAGTAAATTTTGTACATCTTCAAGCGTTGGATGTTTGGAATAGATGGAAATCTTTTCAATTTCATTCTGGATGCACATGGGATCGAGTCCTATTCTGGAAGTCATCCAATCTAACGTTTTAAAATCGACCTTGACTCCATATTCCTTCAGTTTATCTTGCACATAAAATTTTTGTGACTTTTCATCGAGTGCTAAACAAGAATACAATGTTGCACACCCACTGATTTCTTTGACCTTTTTCTTTCTTGTATCCAGTTTATCACTTGGACAAACAAGCACAAGAATCCTATCTGTATCTTTTCTTACTAGAAAAGGATCCACTTCATAGTTTGTCGTATTCTTACTTGAAAGAAACGTGCAGTTATTGACAATGATCATCTTGTCATCATCAAAGATCGAATAGGCATCTAAATCTTGTAGAACATTGGATATTTCATCCGCTTGGGCATCATAAATATTTACGTTTTCTTGAATATGATGTCTTTTTTTAATGGCCTCTAGCTTCATAGAAACCATGCTTTTGTCTTTTCCGTATAAAATATAAATCATGTCCATATTATACCAAACATTCCATCGTTTGTGACAACAAATGAAAAGTGAAATAAAGAATACATGGCTATACTTCCACAATCACTCGTACATAGTGTATTTATGTGTAAAGTTTCTAATGTCTTGAGTGTTTCAACACTTGGATGACCATACTTATTCTTATAGCCACAACTAATCAAAGCGACCTTACAATCTAAAGAGTCAAGAAAATCTGGGTCTGAACTCGTATTCGATCCATGATGTCCTACTTTTATGACATCGGCTTTTAAATCGTATGTAGCCATCAATTGTTTTTCAATTTGTTTACTCGCATCCCCCATAAAAAGATAAGTTAAATGATCATACGTAAAATAACTAATAAGACTCAAATCATTGGTATCCCTAGATTCTCTTTCACTTAACAACAAATAAAATGGATAATCGACATGAACCGATTGATTTGAATCTTCTATAACTTCTTTGATTTCAATTTTTTCTTTTAAACTATCATATCCTCCATTATGATCAAAGTCATCATGTGTAAGTATCAATGTATCAATTGCATGAATGTTCTTGTTTTCTAGAAAGGGCATAATAATTCTTTCGACATTATCACGATATAGGTTTTGCCCACAATCAATCATCACTACACTTTTATGGAAGGGTTCTACAATGATGCTGCAGTCAGCTTGACCTATATTTAATGTATAGACTTGAAAGAAAGGATTACAATAGATTTCTAGAAATGGAACGATACATATCCATAGATATTTCCATTGAAAGTGTTTTAAGCATTGTATATAGAAGATTATAAATAGAACTATAAATAGGATTCTAGGTGCATAATGAATAGTAAGGTCTGGTAATTTTAGATTTATTAAATCCTGCACTATAAATCCAAATATAAAGATCAAACCATACAGTTTTCTAAATATGTTAAAGAAAAACAATGAAATAAGATTCACTTTCTTAAAGTAAATAAACATCAATCCAAGCAAGACCATCTTTTGTACGATCCATTTATGTTCTGTACAAAAATACGATACGAGTTGTAATAAGAGTGGACATACAAAAGATATGGATAGTACTTGATTTGGATAGATCATGCCAAAACAAAGGATCGTAAATGCGATTTGATTAGGTTTGGATGTGAATAATAGAGTACTCAACTGATACAAAATAAATCGTGTGAGTGAAAGTGTAAACACAAAGAAATGACCAAATAGAACACTGAAGACCAGAAGGATTCTTCGAATACGAGTCTCATCCCACTTTCGCTTTAACACATGTAAAACAATGTAGTATGCACTCATATAGCCATATCCAAGCATCGTATAGATTTCATCTATACTTTCATCGTGTATGCCATAGTATAAGGATAAGACAATGGAAGAATTGCGTTTCGACTTTAGATAGTTGTAGAGTCTAGACTTGAATGATGTTGATTTGTGGATGATTTCTACAGAATTTGTCCTAAACCTGATGTTCTTATTTTCATTGTATCGAGTAAAACTAAACAGCGTAAAATTATCATCTGTATGAATAGGCTCTATGTGTTTGACTTTAACTTCATCTTGGAAGCTTAAATCTAAATCTGTTTGAATAAGAATTTTAGAACCTCTATTTTTACCTATATAGTACCCTTTCTTTATTTCTGTAATTTTATATGTATCCTGTTGTTGAACTTCTTTTGGATATACAAGGATACAGCTTAATAGGCTAAATAAAATAAATAGAATCCAAATTCTTTTATCTTTAAACCGATAGTCTAGATAGACAAGAAAGAAAAGTGTAAAACAGAGTATACAAAGTATTTCTTTTAAGATTAGGCAGGCCAAAAAGCCAAGTGAAAGTATCAACATCATAGGCAGATCTTATCCTTGATCTTATTAAACATGGCTGGACCAATGCCTTTGACATTTTGGATTTGTTCTAAAGATTGAAATGTGTTACTTTTGCGATACTCCATGATTCTTTGGGCAATGGCCGGACCAATACCTGGAAGTGTTTGTAGTTCTTCAAGTGTGGCACTATTAATAGAAATGAGTTTGACTTCTTGTTTTTCTGGAATCACCACCACATCTTTATCTTGTAGGATATAGTTAAAACTGATTCTCGATGTATCACTGTTTTCTAATAAGCCTCCGCTCATTTGAATTAAACTTGAAATGGAGCTGTTTCGCTTTAAAGTATAAACACCCGGATTTTGAATGGCCCCCTTGATTTCCACTTGCATCAAAGTGGGCTTGGCTTCTTGTAAGGTTATAGGTGTATACCGGTTAAAGCAAGTAAAGGTAAAGAAAATAAAGAGACAAAAAAAGAGAAGAGTTCGTTTCATAAATATCACCCTTCTCTTATACGTAATTTTTTGATGTTTTTCTATTTAACTTCAAGAATTTTTACATCATATGGTTCTTCAACACGTCTTACAGTACATACATCTCCAGCTTTGTGGTCCATGATGACTTCTGCAAGTGGTGTTGTGTTTGAAAGCTTACCATTGAATGGATCTGCTTCAATTGTACCAACGATATTGAATGTTACTTCTTGGTTGTCTGATAAATCTAAGATTTTAACAGTGGATCCCAATTTTACAACATTCTTTGTCTTTTTATCTTCCGCATTATCGGCTTCACTAATGATTTCAGCATTTTTGATCATTGCCTCTAATTCACGAATACGACCTTCGACTTGGGCCTGGTGTTCTCTGGCTGCATCGTAGTCGGCGTTTTCAGACAAGTCACCTTGTGCACGAGCTTCCTGCAACTCAACGATAACTTCCTGACGAACTTTATGAACTAGGTTTTCATGTTCATTGATTAAATCATTATAACCTTCTTGGGTAACGTAAAATTTTTCATTTGCCATGTGGTATCACTCCTTGTATTTAGCACAAAAAATTATAACATAATCCTTAAATTATGCAAAACATTGTTACAGATTTAAGCCTAATTTTTCGCATTCTTCTAAATGTTCTTCGTACGTTTTTGTGTAATGCACTTTACCATCCACTTTGTTGTATATATCGGCCGCAAAGAATAGATAATCTGTTTTTTCTGGATTCAATACGGCATTAATTGCTTCATCCCCTGGATTTAGAATTGGTCCAATTGGTAAGCCTTCATGTAAGTACGTATTGTATGGTGAATCTACTTCTGGATTGGTTTCACAATCTTTTGGATCGTTGAAATCATCATATAATGCATAACATACCGTTACACTCGATTGTAGTTTCATACCTTGATCTAAACGATTGTAGAAAACACCGGCAATTTTAGCCATATCACCAGGTTTGCTTGCTTCAAATTGAACGACACTTGCCAAGCTAATGATTTGATGGATGGATAAGTTACTTTTATCAAATGCCTTTTTATTCTCTTTATACATCACATCAAAACGATCTAACAGAACACGTGTAATATCATCAAGAGAGTCATCTTTTTCCAAGAAATATGTGTCAGGAAATAAATACCCTTCTAATTTCACTTTATAGTTGGAATTATTTAAATCATCTACATTTAAGAAAGAATAATCCTTTGCGAGCGTTTGAATATAAGAAATATCATTCCATTGATTTAAAATTTCTTCTGAAGAATACTTTCCATCATATAAATTTGATATTTCAGCCGCAATCTCCTTAGCCCATTTGCCTTCCGGTATTTTTAAGACAAGAGCATCTTTCTTTAGCTTTGTACTATCTTGAATGGTAGACAAAATATCTTTTACGCTCATGCCATTATCCAATTCAAAAGTACCTGCCACAAAGTTTGTGTTGTGACTTACCTTGGCATAAAGCTTGGTAACACTCGCATTTGAGATCAGATTCTCTTTTTTCAAGTTCTCTAAAATCGAATCAAATGATTCATTGTTTTCAATGGTAAACACTACTTCCTTATCCCCATTGCCTGTACTTGATAATCCTGTCTTTACGACAAAAATCGAACCAAGACCGGCGATAATTAAAATGAATACAACGACTAATAGGACAACTCTTACAGAATTGACTTTTCGCCTAGTCGGCATTTTCCTCGTCCTCAACAAACGTGTTGATTACTTCTTCTACCATTTCCCATTCGGCTTCGCTTTCGATCGGAATCAACTGCCCTTTGTCGTCATAGCGAGATGCGAATACTTCGCCCTCATCATTGTCTGGGTCTTGGAAAACCACATATTGGCAGCCCGTTTCATCACTGTCAAAAGTGAATAAGATGGTCATCTTTTTTTCATTTCCATCTTCATCATATACATATAAACTATTTGAATCTAACATAAATATACTTTTCCTTTCAAAAATAAAGGAGGATCTAGAATCCCCCGTTTTGTCTGTCCAAAAAACTCTGTAAAATTTGAACGGCAGCCATCTGATCAATTACTTTTTTACGTTTCTTTCTAGAAACATCCCCCTGTAGTAAGATTTTTTCGGCCGCAACCGTTGTAAGTCGCTCATCCCATAGATGAACTGTAATACCCGAAGACTCTAATTTCTTGGCAAATTCACAAGATATTTCACCACGAATTCCGATATCTCCATTCATGTGCTTTGGCAAGCCTAAAACTACTTCTTTGACTTTATTTTCTTTTAATAGCTTTAAAACTTCTTCTAAACAAGCATCATAATCATCCGATTCAAAACGCACTGTCGTTAAAGCTCGACATGTAATATGAAGCGCATCACAAATCGATACACCACATGTTTTTGAACCAAGATCTAAACCGATGATACGATCCATTATTTCTCTAAATACGCACGTACAAGTTCTTCAATGATTTCATAACGTTCAATCTTTTGGATCAAGTTACGAGCATTCTTGTGAGAAGAAATATACGCAGGGTCGTTACTGATCAAATAACCAGCAATCTGATTTTCTGAATTATAACCACGTTCTTCCAAAGCATCACTTACTTCACGTAGAATCATCTTGATATTTTCACGACGAATCTCTTCCGTAGTAAATGTCATTGTTTCGGTAATGTCTTTCATAATTTCACACTCCTTAACACGTTTTTATTATATATGAATCCAATTCAAAAAGAAAGCGATTTATCTAAAATGAGATGTTATATTCCTTTAAACAAATTCGTCTAAAAAGATTTGGGCACTTTCCTGCAAAAAAGACAAATCTATATCCCACATATTATACCTTTCTTTATGATATGCAAAAGAGGCACTTTATGTGCCTCTTTTGGATGACCATTGTCCCTGTATTGCTTTTTTTTAAAGGGCCCAGGGTGACGATGGCGTCATCAGCGCTCCAAGGCTTCATTCGATGTCAACCAAATGTTCCTCGCCTTTATTGTATATATATCATACCACATAAACCTAAACACAATTTCAAACTTTTCAGTTTTAATAACATAATAAGCCCCATACTTGACTATCAATTGCGCTTAAATCAGATTGTATATTTATATCCACAAGTTTCACTCACCCCAAATACAATACATACAATCGCTTTTTTGTTGAATATCCTCTAAGATAAAGATCCATTTGGCACAAGATTTAAGATTTTGTTGCCGATTCTTTACTTCAATAATAGTCTGAATTGACATCTGTAGTAGTCTTCTTTCAAAATCTTCGTACGATTTATTTTGTACGTCTAATCCGAACTTTTCATACATCAATGAAAATTCATTATCTTTTACTACATTCAAATCCACTATGATCTTACGCATAGCTTAAGCCTCTTCAAATTGTGCATTATATAACTTCGTATAGAAGCCATTACGCTTCATCAATTCATCATGGCTTCCTACTTCTACAATGTCACCATGATCCATAACGATAATATTATCCGCATCACGAATCGTAGATAGGCGGTGCGCAATCACAAAGCTTGTACGACCCTTCATTAACTCATCCATTCCCTTTTGAATCAAGACTTCTGTACGTGTATCCACACTGCTTGTCGCCTCATCTAAAATCAAGATTTTAGGATCTGCCAAGAAGGCACGGGCAATCGTTAACAATTGTCGTTGTCCTTGACTAATATTACTAGAAGCTTCATTTAATACCGTATCATAGCCATGATCTAATGTACGAATAAAATGATCGACATGCGCAGCTTTGGCAGCTTTCATGACCTCTTCATCGGTTGCGTTGGGTCTTCCAAAGCGTAAGTTTTCTAAAATGCTTCCCTCAAACAGCCAAGCATCCTGTAATACCATACCGACCATATTACGTAAATCACTTCTTGTGTAGTCTGTAATATTATGGCCATCAATATAAATAGCGCCTGCATTTAAATCATAGAAACGCATCAATAATTTGACAATCGTTGTTTTACCTGCACCTGTAGGACCTACAATAGCGGTTGTTTGGCCTGGCTTGATATACATCGAAAAATCGTTGATGACAATCTTATTTGGATCATATCCAAAACTTACATTCTCAAAAGTTACTTGGCCTTGCACATCTGAGAATACAACTGGATTTTGTACTTCAGCAACTTCTTCTTCACTCGCCAAGAATTCAAAGACACGCTCTGCAGCAGCTGCCGTACTCTGTAACATATTCATAGATTGTGAGATTTGTGAGATTGGTTGCGTAAAGTTACGTGTATACGTAATAAATGATTGAATATCTCCCACCGCAATTTCACCATGAATCGTTAAATAACCGCCTAAAATACATACGCCAACATAGCCAATATTACCAATCAAGTTTGTCAATGGCATCATTAAGCCGGACAAGAACTGGGATTTCCATGCACTTGTATACAATTGATTATTATAGTCTTTAAACGATTTTAAAGAATCTTCTTCCCCATTAAAAGCTTTCACAATCGTATGTGCTGCATACATCTCTTCAATATGTCCATTGACTAAGCCTAATGATTTTTGTTGCGCTTTAAAATAGCGTTGACTCTTTTTCACTACAACCATCACTAGAATCATACTTACTGGAATCACTACAAGAGCCATTAATGTCATTTTCCAAGATATACTTAACATCATCACTAGAAAGCCAATAATTTGTACTATGCTTGATACCATCGTGGATAAAGATTGGTTTAAAGATTGAACTAGAGTATCTACATCATTAGTAAAGCGAGATAAAATGTCTCCATGACTGGTTTTATCAAAGTAAGATAGTGGAAGCTTATCAATCTTTTGATTCATTTCTTTACGAAGCTGATAGCCCATTTTATTGGAAACACCACTCATCAACCAGCCTTGAAGATACGAGAAGGCCGTACTCATGGCATAGATAGCTAATAATAAGGTACACGTCTTTTTGATCGCATCAAAATCAATGCCACCCTTGCCTTGTACTTTATTCATAAAGCCTTCGGCTATTTCTGTAGTAATATTTCCTTGAATCTTAGGTCCAATGACCATAATACATACGGAGACAACGGCACAAATAATTCCAATTAGAAAAGTAAATTTAAAAGGTTTGATATAATTGAACAACTTTTTCATTGTACCTTTGAAGTCTTTTGCCTTTTCGCCGCCACCACGCATACCATGGCCCATGGGACCTCTTGGACGATTGTTTTGTTTCTGATTAGACATTGGCAAGTTCCTCCTTTGTCAACTGGCTCGATGCGATTTGTTGATACACATCACAAGATTCCATCAATTCAGCATGTGTTCCTTTTCCAACCATTTTCCCTTCATCGAGTACAATGATTTGATCGGCATGTAAAATACTTGAAATACGTTGGGCGACAAGAAGTACCGTACTCTTCGTTTCTTTACAAGACTTTGCCAAAGCTTCTCTAAGTTTGGCATCCGTTTTAAAGTCTAATGCACTAAAGCTATCATCAAAAATATAGATTTCTGGCTTACGCACAATGGCACGCGCAATCGATAGTCTTTGTCTTTGTCCTCCCGATACGTTTGTACCACCCTGACTGATTTCAGAGTGGATGCCTTCTGGTTTTTTAGAAACAAACTCCGTACTTTGAGAAATCGATAAAGCAGACTCGATGTCTTTTTCATTGGCATCTTTCTTTGAATATAATAAGTTGGATTCGATATCTCCCGAAAGTAACATACCTTTTTGTGGAACATAGCCAATGCGACTTCTTAAATCCGCTTGTTTGACATCTCGAATATCAACACCATCCACACAAATAGATCCACTTGTTACATCATAGAATCTTGGTACTAAGTTGATCAATGTCGACTTACCAGATCCTGTACTTCCAATAAAGGCAGTCGTTTCTCCTGGTTTTGTTTCAAAACTAATATGGCTTAAAACATCTTCATCAGCACCTGGATATCTAAAAGATACGTTTTTAAAGGATACAACACCTCGCATATTGGATGAGAAATCACGAGTCTTTTCTTTATCTTTAACTGTAATATTACTACTTAATACTTCATGAATACGCAAAGCACTGACATTGGCACGAGGAAGCATAATCGCAACCATGGTAATCATTAAGAAGGCCATAATGACTTGCATCGCATACTGCATAAAGGCCATGATACTACCAACTTGAATGATGCCGGCATCCACTTGTTTGGATCCAAACCATAGAATCATAAGTGTGGTACCGTTCATTAAAAACATCATAATTGGCATCATAAATGCCATAGCACGTGTTGTAAATAAAGAAATAGAAGTAATGTCTTTATTCGCTTGATCAAATTTAGCTTCTTCAATCTTTTCATTATTAAAGGCACGAATCACTAACATTCCATCTAATAATTCTCGTACAACGCTATTCATCTTATCGATCATTTTCTGCATGATCTTAAATTTTGGCATAACAATCATAAAAATCGCCAATACAACGCTTAAAATAATCACGACACATAAAGCTAGAATCCAAGTCATATTCGCTCCAGATTCAATAACGTGTAGTATGGCTCCAACACCAATAATAGGTGCATACATGACAATTCTTAAAAACATTGCCACCGTCATCTGTAGTTGTTGAATATCATTTGTAGTTCGTGTAATTAAACTGGATGTACTAAATGTATTTAGGTTTTCATTGGAAAAATGGGTCACTTTCTCAAATACGGCTTCACGCAAATCTTTCGAGAAGCCTGCCGCAATACGACTTGCCAAAAATCCGACTAGTATCGCACATACAGCACTGCCCAGGGCATAACCTAACATCTTAAGTCCTGAATAGATAATATAGTCTTGTTGGATTTTTTCCATATCCATACCTAGATCACTATATTCCTTCTTTAAAAATTGTGAGCTCATGCTTGTTACTGTCGAATCACCTAGTTTAGAAATCTCGGATTTTGCAGCTTTTCTATATGTATCCACACCATTCATCATCAGTAGTTGAGGGATTTGAACATTCTCTTCCTTAGCCGATTTACTAACCTCTACCATAGTCATTTGAAGTAAGGTTAAAGTGGAAGAAAGCTTCTCTTCCTTTTCTTCACTAATATCTTTTAATAGATATACATTCTCTGTTTTCAAAGCAGGGATTTTTGATTTTTCTTCCTTAGTTGCCTTGCTTGGTGTAACTAGCTTATAAGAAGATGTAATTAAATCCTTTTCAGAATCATTAGCGAACATTACATACGAATTGAATGTACTTTCACGAATCTGTTCATAGACACCACTTTCAATACCCCCATTTTGAATACCTGTGTTGACAATATTTTGCATATAATCTGGCATCGTCAGTTCGCACGTGGCTTGTCCAAACAACAAGCCAAGGGCAAGTACAATGGATAGCCAATATGGCTTTAAATATTTCATTATTTTTGTCATTCTTTATTTTCCTCCATATAATGAACTGTCTTTTTTAAAATGTCTCTTAAATGCGCACAGTCAGAATCTCCAAGATAATCCAAGTAGTCATTCACATTCTTTACATGCACTTCCATATGTTCTTGAAACATTTCAATAGCTTCAGGAACAATTTGAATATAGACTGTTCTACGATCCGTATTCGAATGCATCCTTTGAAGCAGACCCTTCTTTTCAAATCCAGCAATCATCTGTGATACAGCTGCTGGAGATACACCGAGAATATTTGCCAGTTCACACATTGTGATCTGATGATTTTCTGCTTTATAAATCGTTTTAAACAACATCACATCTTTAATTCTAGGCCCATCTTTACAATGACGGTTATTTCGAACAAAGTTCGTGACTTTATATGTTAGATCAAACAATAAATCTAGTACTTCATCTTGAACTTCCATAAGAACCTCCAATTTATTTAAGTAGCTTAACTATATACCTACTTAACTATTTAGTCAATAAAAAAAGATATGCCCAAAACATATCTTTCAAAGAACTTGAATTCACTTTTTTCGCAGACCCAATTATTTTAAAAGAGATTTCAAAGAGCTTTTAGTATTGATTATACTACATGAAGACAATAATGATTCAGAAATCACTAAACTTATTTATTTGGCTTCTCTCTTTAATTTTCTCAATATTTCGCCAGCAAACTCTATGCCTCCTCGATTGATTGAGATTTTAACTTCTCCATCCACTGTATTCAGTATTAAAGTTCCTGCTGTTAATGTTGTTTTGTAGAACACGTTTGTGATCTGACTCCAATTCCACTCTTTAAACTTATATCCAAACATGTTTTTAGAACATTTTATTAACCTTTTTTTAGTCGCTACACAGCATTTTCCATTTACAGTAATGAACGGAAGATTTAGTCTTTCATCTGAATCCAACATTGCGATAATCTGTTCAAAGCATTTGACTGCATTTTTTTCAGAAATGCCACCAATCAACTCATTGTTGATTGAGTATTCCATGGTGGCGGAGCCACCCAATCCATGAAAATAAAGCCACCGAATCCATTTGGACAGAGCCATGCAATCCATTGCTCAGAGCCACTAAATCCACGAAGAGAGACACTTCAATTTATGAAATCACTCTCATTTTTTATTTGATTTTTGAATAATCCTCTCGAAGTGATCTGCCTTTTAAAAAAATTGTATAAGATGAGGTTCTAATACGATCTAGAATGGTGTAAGCGAGTGGTCCATCGCTTAATTTACCTAGCCATCCTTCAGGGGCCCATTGACTGCAGTAAATGGTTGATTTTTTATCTGTTCTTGATTGTATCACTTCGAGCAAATCATATCGTTCACATTCACTGATGGGTGTTAATAAAAGGCTTAACAGATACATTGGTGACTTGTTGATATAATTGACGTTAATGATGTCTATTTAAGATTTATTGTATAGGTGTAAACGAAAGAGAGAATACACTTATGACACATTTAAACCAGGATACAATTGCTGCTTTACAATCTTTTCAAATCGAAAAGATTGATCGTGAAACCACAGACT
>ENA-ORNQ01000908-ORNQ01000908.1-human-gut-metagenome-genome-assembly--contig:-NODE-908-length-25970-cov-20.309705_pt1 | contig 25970 bp, 26 predicted proteins | sample MGYA00242116_ERZ509024 | MGnify/ENA primary metagenome ERZ509024 (study PRJEB26280, sample SAMEA2338697) | human gut metagenome | biome: human gut; feature: human-associated habitat; material: faeces...
ACATATAAAAAAGGGTGTGCTAGTATTTAGGTGTCCTGAAAAGACACAGCGGGAAGGAGGAATAAAGTTGAACAAGAATATGCTTGAGTCCGTAATGAAGCTTCATGGAGATACAGGTGGAATGTTGGCTGAGCACTTACACATTGCACGCAGTACATTCTCGGCTAAAATTAATGAGACAAATGGTGCAGAATTTACACAGAAAGAAATTCGCATTATTAAAGAAAAGTATGATTTATCAGCAAAGCAAATAGACAAAATTTTTTTTGACTAAAGGTGTCTTAAAAAGACACTATTGGAGAGGAGGACGATAATGAATGAGATAGAAACTGCTACTATAACTTCTATGGAAGTTGCAGAAATGACTGGAAAAACTCACTATAATTTGTTGAGAAGTATCGCATCTTATGAGAAACATTTTAGCCAACTCAATTTTGAATTGGCTGAATATTTTAAGTTATCTACATATTTAGACAAACAGGAAAAAGAACGAAAATGCTACAACATTACCAAGAAAGGATGCGAGTTCATTGCTCATAAAATGACAGGAATTAAGGGGACGGAGTTCACTGTAAAGTATATTGAGCGTTTCCACGAAATGGAACAGGCAATCAGCCAGCAGGAAGTGTTAGAGCAGAAGCAGGAGAAAAATGAAGTAGTATCTCTGCAGGAACTGCACAGCCGGATCCGTGAAAAATAAAAGGCAAAAAGGGAGTAACGAAATATGATGGATATGAGAGAATTTCAGGAAAAACTGGAGCAGCTGATGGAACTGGCAGCAAAGCAGGAGCAGAATCGCCGCCAGCAGACAGACCGCGCCGCTGATTTCGACCGCGTGGAGCAGGCGCGGGAGGCTGCATTTCTGTGCCGCCAGTCCGCCGAGCAATTCCATCAGGCTCTGCCGGATGGGGAAGGAATATCGCTGGACAGACTGCGAGAGGGGGTAAACGACCTCGTCGCGGGCGGTGGCGCGGCGAAAATCCGCATCCACGCGGGCTTGGAAGCCTTCATCCGCCATGACAAGGGCGACCATTTCGCGCTCATCGAGGGGGGCGGGAGCGGCGGGCAGTTCCTCCGCATCGGTGCGGAAGAAGTCGTGCCAATAAACCGCAAGTTCCGCCTGATACGCCGCGCAAGCGCCGGACAGGGGGGCAAGCGCAGCATCAGAGAGGGCAAAATCCGCCTGAATCTGTGCGGCGTTCCACTCGGTTTTGTGCTGACTTTCTTTTTCGCTGGATGACAGGACAGACGCGGCGAACGTGCGCGTGGTGGCGAAGAAAATCAGCCCGCACAGCAGCGAAACGAGCAGCAGCACGGCGGTCAGGAGAGAGCAAAAATACTGCGAAAGCGCCGAATCAGCGCGATTTGGGCGCATCACGGCAGCACCGCCACGTTGAGCAGCGCGTGGACGAAATCCTGCCCGCCAAGGAGGACGGCGAGGCACAGAAACACCGTCAGCAGCACGAAGGGCAGGAGCAGCAGAGGGAGAAAGCGTTTGGTGGGCATGGGACACCTCCGGGATAATTAGCAATGAGGAATGAGCGATTTTGAGGGATAAACAAGAGGTTACGACGGGCGGCATACGGGTCGGTCGCGCCCATTTGGCGCGACACAGCACGGTTGTTGGAAAAAGCGGCTTGGGGGCGCGTCTGAGGACGCGCAAAGTTACTGCGCAGGGACGCTTCGCTACCTGCGACCAAGGCTGCTCTGCTTGAACTTTCCTTTTGAGTTGGCTGGACGAGGAACAGTTGGGGCGTTGCCCCAAACCCCAGCAGGGACGCTGTCCCTGCACCCTGCAAGGGACATTGTCCCTTGACCCTTTTTGGACTGCCAGGCTTGGTTACACTTCCAAACTTAGTGGTGTCTGGTGCTTTCCCTTGTGCGGCGGCGCTTCTTTTGAATCTGCTCCGCTTGGGGCTTTTCCCCCTTGAGTTCCAGCAGCTGGTCGCGGAGCTTCGCCGCCTGCTCGAAGTCCAGCGCCTTCGCCGCCGACAGCATCTGGTCTTCCACCTGCTTCATCAGCGCGTTCCGCTCGTCCTCGCTCATCGCGGCGGGCGCGCTTTCTTCCGCCTTCTTCGTAATCTCCAGCACCTGATGCACCGCGTTGCGCACCGACTCCGGCGTGATGCCGTGCACGCGGTTGTACTCTTCCTGAATCGCGCGGCGGCGGTTGGTTTCGCTGATGGCGCGCATCAGGCTGTCCGTCATCACATCGGCGTACATAATCACCCGCCCATCGACATTTCGTGCGGCGCGCCCGATGGTCTGCACGAGCGACGTTTCCGAACGCAGGAAACCTTCCTTGTCCGCGTCGAGAATCGCGACGAGCGACACTTCGGGCAAGTCCAGCCCCTCGCGCAGGAGGTTGATGCCCACCAGCACGTCATATTCGCCAAGCCGCAGCCCACGAATCAGCGCCATGCGATCCATCGTCGTCACGTCGCTGTGTAGATAGCGGACGCGGATGTCCATGCTTTGCAGGTACTCCGTCAGGCTCTCCGCCATCCGCTTGGTGAGCGTCGTCACCAGCACGCGCTGTTTTTTCGCCACGACCTGGTGGATTTCGCCCACGAGGTCATCCACCTGACCCGTCGCCTTGCGGAGGATGATTTTGGGGTCAAGCAGCCCGGTCGGGCGGATAATCTGTTCCACAATCTGGGATGCGTGGCTGATTTCATACGGGCCGGGCGTTGCGGAGACAAAAATCGTCTGCCCGATGCGCTGCTCAAATTCCTCGAACAGCAGCGGACGATTGTCAAACGCCGACGGCAGCCGGAAACCATATTCGACAAGCTGCTCCTTGCGCGCGCGGTCGCCGTTGTACATGGCGCGAATCTGCGGCACGGTGACGTGGCTCTCGTCGATGAAGCACAAAAAGCCCTTGGGGAAATAATCCAGCAGTGAATAGGGCGCGTCGCCGGGCTTTCTGCCATCGAAGTAGCGCGAATAATTCTCGATGCCGCTGCAATAGCCGATTTCGCGCATCATCTCGATGTCGTAATTCGTCCGCTGGGCGATTCGCTCCGCCTCCAGCAGTTTGCCCTCCTTTGTGAACTTGTCGACCTGCTCCTTCAAATCGCGCTCGATGACGGCGATTTTCTCCGGCAGATTCGTCTGGTCAGTCGCGTAGTGCGTCGCGGGATAGACGCTTGCGTGCTCCAGCGACGCAAGCGTGTGCCCGGACACGACCTCGAACTCGCTGATGGACTCGATTTCGTCGCCGAAGAACTCAATCCGCAGGCCATGCTCCTTGCCGCCCGCGGGGATGATTTCCAGCACGTCGCCGCGCACGCGGAACGTCCCGCGCTCAAACTCCACGTCGTTGCGGTCATACTGGATGGCAATCAGCTGGCGGATGAGGTCGTCGCGCCCAATCGCCATGCCCGGCCGAAGGGACACCATCTGCCCCTCGTACTCGCTGGGGTCGCCCATGGAATAAATGCAGCTGACCGACGCGACGATAATCACGTCCCGCCGCTCACGAAGCGCCGCCGTCGCGCTGTGGCGGAGGCGGTCGATTTCCTCGTTGATGGCGGCGTCCTTCTCGATGTAGGTGTCCGACGACGCGATATACGCTTCCGGCTGATAGTAATCATAATAGGAAACGAAATATTCCACCGCACTGTCGGGGAAGAACGCCCGGAACTCCGAGCAGAGCTGCGCCGCCAGCGTTTTGTTGTGCGCAATCACCAGCGTTGGACGCTGCACATGCGCAATCACGCTTGCCATGGTGAATGTTTTGCCCGACCCAGTTACGCCCAGCAGCACTTGCCCCTTCATGCCCGCGTTGACGCCCTTTGTCAGCGCCTCAATCGCCTGCGGCTGATCCCCGCTTGGCTGATACGGCGCTTTCAGCACGAACTTCCCGCGCGTCTCGTCCATCCGCCAATCCTCCCTTGCCTGTTTGTCTGATTATCATACCACGTTTGCTTTTTTCTGTGAAGGGGAACAGGGGAAAGAAGGGGAAAATTAGCAATGAGAAATGCGGAATGAGGAATGTAAATGAAGCGCGTCCGCAGACGCGCCCAAAAGCAACAATGAAAATCAAGTAACATGGGAGCCCGAAGGTTTCCAAAGGGCGACCGCAAACTTCGTTTGTTTTCATGCCCTTTGGTCGCGTCCGCAGACGCGAAACCCTCTGCGACATGCAAAATCAAGACGCATAAAACGAACCCCGCCGCGCCAGCGACCACAAAAATCCCCCAACAGAAAACAGCCCGAATCTGCTGAAATTCGGGCTGTCTCCGGGGTGCGGGAGGTTGCTGACTCCGCGCCCCAAGGAAGGAAAGGGAAAGGAAAAAGGAGGAGAAAAGGAGTGAAAACCATGTCATGCAGGGCGCAGAGGGCGATGCGCCGCGTCCGCTGAAATCCTTATTCCGCCGCGATGCGCGCTGAAACTTCTGGTGCAGCAGAAGCGTCCTTCGCGGATTCGGCGGAACCCACTTGTTTATCCGGCAATTCCTTCATCAGGATGGCCGCGACAACCATTGGTTCCATCAGCAGCTTCATAAGCGCCTCCTTTCTGTGCTTCCCGCCTGACAGTATTGATTCTACCCGACCTGCATGACGTCAGGATGAAGGAAATGTGACGCTTTGCTGAAAAAACATGAATAAATTGCAAACTTACCCTTGACACAGGGGATTTTGTTTGCTACAATAGCAACACACGTTGCGCAACGTGTGTTGCTGAAAGGAGATGCCCCATGCCGCCCGCCTGCCGATTTACCCGCGAGCAAATCGTCGCCGCTGCCCTTGCCATCACCCGCGAGCGCGGATTCGACGCCGTTACCGCCCGCGCCATTGCCGATACCCTGCATTCGTCCTCTAAGGTGATTTTCAGCGCCTTTTCGGGCATGGACGACCTGCTGGCCGCCACAATTGCTGCCGCGGATGCACAATACCGTGCTTACAGCGCTGATTTTGTCCGCGATTCCGCCGATCCGCCCTACAAAGCCGTCGGCACGGCGTACATCCGCTTCGCCCGAAACGAGCCGAACCTCTTCCACTTGCTCTACATGCGCGACCGCCGCCGGGAGGATCACAGCGGCGACGCGGAGAACATCGCCGTGCTGGTGGACTTCCTGATGGCGAAACTATCCCTCACCCGCGAGGACGCGACGCTCCTGCACATCGAAATGTGGGCGTACGTCCACGGCATTGCGGTGCTGTGCGCGTCCGGGCAGCAGAATTGGGACGACGCGCTCATCAGCCGGATGCTGACCGACGGCTTCGAGGGCATCAAGAGCAGATTTCAGAAGAACGAGTAATGAGCAATGACGAATAAATGTGCGTGTTCGCCTTCACAAAAATACGGATTCATGCTATCATAAAGGAGGAAAATCCCCATGCGCCGCTATGCGTATCTTGACCATATTCGCTGGATGACGGTTCTGCTGGTCATTGCTTACCACGTCTGCTACCTCTTCAACGGGGTCGGCATCTTCGGCGGTGTGCCGAATGTGCGAAACCTGCCGTTTCTGGATACCATTTCCGGCACGGTGTACCCGTGGTTCATGGTGCTGCTGTTCGTCGTGGCGGGCATGTGCGCCCGGTTCGCACTTGTCCAGCAGGGGAATCGCGCGTTCCTGCGCAATCGGGCGCGGAAGCTGCTTGTGCCGTCAACCTTGGGGCTGTTCGTGCTGCACTGGGTGACGGGGTATCTCAATATCCGCATGGGCGGCGCGGTGGATACCATCCCGAAGCCCTTGCTGTACCCGATTTCGGTGCTGTCAGGCATCGGGCCGCTGTGGTTCGTGCAGCTGCTGTTTTTGTTCAGCGCGATTTTGGTGCTGATTCGCAAAATCGACCGGAATGACCATCTTTTCCGCCTCGGCGAAAAGTGCCCGTCGTGGCTGATTTGCGCCTTTGCGCTGCTGATTTGGGGCGCGGCGCAGGTCGGCAACATGCCCGTCATCACCACCTACCGCCTCGGTATTTACCTGACGGCGTTCCTGCTGGGGTACGCGGTGTTCGCGCATGAAACGGTGATGGAACGCGTGGAGCGGATGCGCTGGGGGACGCTGGCGGTTGCGCTCATCGGCGCGGCGGCGTACGGCGCGTGGACGAACGGGCAGAATTTCACCGACGCGGCGTATCTGCAAAGCCTGTGGGCGAATGTGTACCTGTGGGCGGTGGTGCTGGCGATTCTGGGCAACGCGCGCCATTATCTCCATCAGGAGAGAGCGGTGTCGCGCTTTTTCACCCAGCGGAGTTACGCGCTGTATGTCGTGCATTACCCCGTACTGCTGCTGACGGCGAGTCTGCTGACCGAGCGGACGACGCTTCCGGCAGCGCTGATGTATTTGCTCACGCTGGTGATTGGCTTCGGCGCGACGCTGGGCTTGTCGGAGGTCATCCGGCGAATTCCGGGGATTCGATGGCTGGTGCTGGGCATCCGAAAGGAGAAAAAGGCATGAATGTATACGAATCCATCCCGACGATGGAGAAGGGCGAAATCCGCCTGCGCCCGGTGACGGCGGAGGATGAAGCGGCGCTTCTGCGCGTCTACGGCGACCCGCTGGCGCTGCCGTTCTTCAACAGCGACAACTGCCACGGTGACATTTTCTATTACGACACGCCGGAGAAGATGCGCCGTGCGATGGACTTCTGGCGCACGTCGTGGGAGCAGGGCTGGTTTGTGCGCTGGGCGATTGCATTGCGCAGCGAGGTCATTGGCACGGTGGAGCTTTGCCGCCGCGAGGAGTCGCCGGACGACCCGTACAGCGGCATGGGCATCCTGCGCGTGGATGTCGGCAGCGCGTGGGAGAAGTCGGACGTGCTGGCGGCAGTGATGGACGCGCTTCTGCCCGATGCGTACGCGCTGCTAAACTGCCGCACGCTGATGACGAAAGCCGCGCCGTATGCGGTTGCGCGTGTGGCGACGCTGACGGAATGCGGATTCGTGCGGAGCGACACGCCGGTGATGGGACACCATGGGGAAAGGTTCGAGTATTATTGGGTCAGGGAAAAGTGAGGAGAATAGAGAAACGCGGCGCACAGGTCGGTGAGGACTTGTGCGCCGCGTGTTTGTGGGGGAATTACAGCTTTGTGGGAAATTACAGCTTCGCGACTTCCGCCTTGAACTCCGGAATCGTGTCCACGAAGCGGTAGGGGGCGTATTCGCCATAGGCGGAGGGGCGGCTGATGGTGACAAATTGGATGCCTTTGTTAAGATAACGGCTATTCATTTCTGCCTTCAGCTGAACCACGGGTTTTCCCAGCTTCATGCGAATTGCCACACTGCCGATTTTATTGGCGTTCTTTGCCACAACGTAGCACATCGGATAACACCTCCTGAAATTCTGCTTCATTCTTAATTTTGCCCTGCTCATAGAGGGTGCGCATTTGAGCACCAACAGCAAGCGGATACTGCTTTTTGTACAAGTATTTATGCAGCCAGTTGTTTAACTGACGGTCAAAATAAGTGTTATACTGAATTTCAATAGGATAATGAAAATTATCCAGCTGATAATAGACATGCACCCCGCGATAGCCGTCGTCATTCGCTTTTCCATGCGACATATTCACAATCCGCAGTGCATCTGGCGGCGGATTTTTCAGAATTTCATCATAATCGTCGCGCAGAGAGCGAAAACCCAGCAAATCATTGAAAACTTTTGCCGTCGGTCTGTCCGGGAAATAGCGGTCATACTTGTGTGAAGCCGATTCCAATGACTTGACGCGATAGTCCAAAGCAAGCTGTTCTAAGGCTTCATGCTCGTCATACCAAACGGAAATTTCTTCAATTTCGTGCAAAAGTGCAGCTTTGGTGAAGTGCGCAAGGCTGTTTTTCAAAGAAAGTCCCAAATTTGTGCGGAATGATAGCGATTGCAGAATCTCAACCGACAGTCCATCTTGCAGCAAAAATCGGCACATGATACTATTTCCAGATTCATCTGCGCCATCTGCTTGCGCCTTTTCCCTTCTGGCGTCCGCTCATTCCACTTAGCGTAGCGCTGCTACGCTGCGTTCCATTCACGTTAGCCAGAATGAAAAATTCGCCGCGCATCTTGGCGCATTCTTATCTGGAAATAGTATGAAAACACCTCCCTGCACTGCCTACGTTCTTATTATAGCATGGGGCTATGCGTTCCGTCAAGAAGGGGGACAAAAAGGGCTTACTTCCTCCTCGGCAGCAGCGGCTGGTTGTCCACCTTCTGCGACAGCTTGTCCTGATTGAGCTTGAACACATCCGCCACCTCGCTGATGGTGATGTACGCGCGATCATCGAGGTCATGCACAATGTCCTTCATCCGGCTGATTTGGAAGCGGTTGACGACGAAGTACACAATCGTCATTTCCTCGTGTGAAAAACCGCCCTGCGCCGGGATGCACGTCATGCCTGTGCCGAACGCCTCGCCCAGCGCGCGGCAGATGGCGTCCGGGTTGCGGGTGACAATCAGCGCCGCTTTGCTGCGGTCGATGCCCTCAATGACGAAATCGACGACTTTCAGCCCGACGGCGTAGGCGATAATGGAATACAGGGGGAGAATCCAGCTGGAACGGAGCAGTCCGGCGAGGATGTACAGCACGACGTTGTAGCTCATGACGAACGTGCCGACGGTCATGCCGAGCTTGCGGGCGAAAATGACCGCCATGACCTCCATGCCGTCCATCGCGCCGCCGCCGCGGATGGCAAGCCCACTGCCGACGCCCGAAATCAATCCGCCGAAGAGCGCACAGAGCAGCAGATCCGTCCCGGCCAGCGGCGAGGAAATGCTGACGTCAAGCGGCAAAGGCCCCTGAATCAGCCATGCGCCGAGGGAGTAGATGAACACGGAATACACGGCGTAAATGGTGAACTGCACGCCCTGCCGCTTCAGCCCGAAGAGGAACAGCGGCACGTTGAGCAGCAGCAGGATGAGCGACAGGCTGCACCAATCGGGGGTGATTTGCGCCAGCAGCATCGCCGTGCCGGAAATACCGGAGTCATAAAGATTGACGGGATAAAGGAAAACACTGACGCCGAACGCGTTGATTAGACCCGCAACGGTCAGCATGACGAAGCGATCCCCGCGGAGGTGGAGGTTCTTGAACTGCTGGAGGAAGGCTGACCAGTGGGAAGCGAAGAATTTGGCGGATTTGGGCGATTTTTTCATGGAGGGGTGCGCGCTCCTTTCCGGATAATATAATATGATAGAATTATAACACAGAAAAATGAACCCTGCAAGAAGATTTGCACGGGCGCATCGAAATATTTGGCGGCGGAAAATCCGTTATCCTTCGAGCAAAATTCACAAAAATCAACTGATTCGCAACATATGTTCAGCAATGATTCAACATTCACGAAACCAGCAAAAAAGGACATGGCAAAAACGGTTGTTTTCGTGTTACTATTTACATAGGCGGCGGGTGATCGAAGGGGGATCTACGCCGAATTTGGAATACAGGGGCAGCCTGTCTAATTCGCTTGGATGGGTGCTTTTGTGTTCCCCTGCTCCATTCATTTTCCGTAAAAGGAGGATATCCATGTTCAAACGTTCTTCTGTCTGGCGGGGATTGACGCTTGTGTTTTCCCTGCTGCTGGCCATCTCGCTGATGGCTGGTTCTATTCTGGAGACGTATCGTACATCCGTTGATGCGTTTTTCAACACGCGCAGTCAGCTGACGGAGACCGAAGTTGACGAAACCGGCGAGGCGTGGTCGTACGTCTCCAAGTTTAAGACGGCCAAGGAAGCCTTCGAGGGCTTGAAGGAGTTTGCCATCCGCGAATCGCAGGAAACGGTTGCCCTGCTCAAGAATGACGGCAACGCGCTTCCGCTGAGCAAGGATGCGAAAATCACCATGCTGGGCGTGCGCAGCTACGCGCCCGTGTACGGCTCCTCCGGCGGCTCGATTACCGACGGCAACGCGACCGTGCAGATTTTCGACTGCTTCACCGAGCGTGGCTTCCAGCTGAACCCGTCCGTGCAGGCGGCGTATGCGAAGTATTTTGCGGATAAGACGTGGACGAAGCCCCGTTTCGGCGGCGGCATCATCCCGGAATATGCCGAGATTACTGCGTACAATGACCCGCGCGAACTGACGCTGGACGAGCTGACCGCCCTGAACGCTGATTTCCGCAAGGATTACGCGGAATACAGCGACGCGGCAATCGTCGTCGTCGGCCGCCCCGGCAGCGAAGCCGGCAATGGCTACTATCCCGGCAAGGACGGTCTGGCGGAAGGCGTCAGCACCGTTACCGGCAACATCCTCTCCCTCTCGGACGAGGAAATGGCGATGATTAACGAGGCGAAGGCGAACTTCGACAAGGTCATCGTGCTGGTCAACGCCACGAACCCGATGGAAATCGCCAACCTGAAGGACGACCCGGACATCGACGCGATTGTCTGGATCGGCTTCCCCGGCGCGTACGGCTTCTATGGCGTGGCGGACGTGCTCAACGGCACCGTCTCTCCCTCCGCGCACCTTGGCGACGTGATGGCGAAGAACAGCGCCCTCGCGCCCGCTATGGCGAACTACGGCAACATCCCGTGGACGAACGCGGCGGACTTCGCGGCGGACGCGAATGTCAACTCCTACCTGATTGAGGCGGAAGGCATCTACGCCGGCTACCGCTACTACGAAACCCGCTATGCCGATATTGTGCTGGGCAACGGCGGCGCGGAAGCCAAGGCTGGCACCTACGCCAACGCCGACGGCACCGTCGCCACCGAGGACGGCACATGGGATTACGCCAATGAAGTCGTTTATCCCTTCGGCTACGGTCTGTCCTACACCACCTTCGAGCAGACGCTGGACAGCGTGACCATTGCGGACGACAAAAAGACCGCGACCGTCACCGTGACTGTGAAGAACACCGGCGACGTGGCGGGCAAGAGTGGAAGTGTACGCCAGCGTGCCTTACACCGACTACGACCGCCAGAACGGCGTGGAAAAGGCAGCTGCGCAGCTGATGGACTTTGAAAAGACTTCTACGCTGCAGCCCGGCGCATCCCAGACCATCACCATGAAGGTTGATCTGGCGAACCTCGCCTCCTACGACGCCAATGGCGCCAAGACCTACATCGTCGACCCCGGCGACTACTACTTCGCCATCGGCACGGACGCGCATGATGCGCTGAACAACGTGCTTGCGGCGCAGGGCAAGACCGTCGCGGACGGCATGACCGCGGACGGCAACGCGGCAAAGACCTACAAGTGGACGTGGACGGGCGATGTGGACAAGACCACCTTTGCCGTGAGCAAGAACGGCACGGCCATCACCAACCAGCTGACCGAAGGCGACTACGCCATGGATTACAACGCCTTTGAGCCCGGCACGGTGACCTACCTGAGCCGCGCCGACTGGAACGGCACGTTCCCCAAGACCTATTCCGGTCTGACCGCGAACGCGACGGTTTCCCGCCTGCTGAACAACGACCTGTATACCCTCAAGACCGATGACGACGTGTCCGACCTTGTCTTCGGCGACACCACGTCTACGCTCACCATCAACGACATGAAGAACGCGCCTTACGATGACCCGCGCTGGGAAGAGCTGGTCAACAAGGTTACGGTCGCGGAATTCCTTGATTTCTCCGCCAATGCGTTCCATAACATTCAGGGCATCGCTTCCGTCAACATGCCGCAGAAGGCTGCGGACGACGGCCCCGGCGGCTCTGACTCCCACTACCTGAACGAAGGCGGCTATCAGGGCGTGCCCTACGCGGATGCGGCGGATTACACCTCCGGCACGCGCGTTGCGCCTTCTCCTGTGAACCTCGCCTACGCTTGGAACAAGGAACTGGCGTTTGAAAACGGCGAAATCATCCTCGGCGAATCTACCCTCGTGCTGGATCTGCCGATTATGATTGGCCCGGGCATGAACATCCACCGTCACGCGTACAACGCCCGCGGCGTGGAATACTACTCCGAAGACCCGATTCTGTCCGGCTATGTCGGCAGCGCGGTGGTGCAGGGCGCGCAGAGCAAGGGCACGCTCGTCAACATCAAGCACATGGGCTTCAACGATCAGGAAATCAACCGTTCCGGCGTCGCCGTGTTCATGAACGAACAGAAGGCGCGTGAGCTGGAGCTGCGCAACCTGCAGCAGGCGTTTGAAGGCAGCGGCAAGCCCGCTTCCTTTGAGGGCGACGCGACGAAGGACAACACCTACACCTCCGGCGCGCGCGGCGTGATGACCTCCTACAACCGCCATGGCGCGGTGGCCGCGAGCGCAAACGTGGCGACGATGGTCAACATCCTGCAGGGTGAATGGGGCTTCCACGGCTACAACGTGACGGACTTCACCGGCGTTTCGCTCAAGGCTGCGCCGAAGGAATCCCTGATGGCGGGCACGACCAACTTCTGCGGCTTCGGCGCGAGCGTCGATTACTGGAACGCGGAAGCGCTCTCTGGTGACCGTGCGATGCTGCTGGCGATTAAGAACGACATCCACAATGCCCTGTACGCGCTGGCGAACTCCGCGATGCTCAACGGCGTGAAGTCCACCACCGTTGTCAGCACGGTTGAAGTCATGACCCCGTGGCGCGTGGCGTACACCGCCTGCGAATACGCCTTTGGTGCGCTGGCGGCGCTGAGCCTCGTGTTCTGGGTCGTGAGCAAGGCAACTTCCAAGGGAGGCAAAAAGGCATGAAAAAGACGAGCATTTTCGCCACGGTAACGGCGCTTGCCGCCCTGGTGATTTATCTACTAACGTCGCTGACCGGCTTTATGGCTGGCAAGGCGATGAACATCTGGCCCGTCGTGCTGACGGTCGCCGCCATTGTGCTGCTCTTCGCGGCAGACAAGATGAAGCCCTCCGCTTTGAAGGACATCGTGATTGTGCTGACTGGCTTTGCGCTGATCGGCTGCATCTCCTTCTTCGCGATGGACCGCGTGAAGCTGGCAGCGGACGTGTGGTTCATCCCCGTCAACCGCCCCGCAACGGAGGATGTGGCGCTGTACTGCTCGCTGGCTGGCGTGGCGCTGTACCTGATTTCCTTCGTGACCGTGACGGTCAAGGCGTTCTCGCACAAGGAGTAATCCCATTTTCTCGGAATGCGGGATAGGCCTGTATTCCGCCCCACCCGGAGCGTCCTGCTTCGGGTGGGGTTTTCGTGCAGAAAATACTATTTCCAAATGAGAATACGACACCGCATTTTCATTTGGAAATAGTATAAAAAACAATACACTGGAAAGGATGACTTCCCCGATGAAAGCAACCGCTTGGAACACCGGCTGGCTCTTCCGCCATTTGGACAGCCAGGAAAACTTCGTCCCCGTCACCCTCCCGCACGACGCCATGCAGGCGGAACCCCGCACGGAGCTGTCCGCAAACGGCATCAACGGCGGCTGGTACGAGGGGCGCGACTACGAGTACATCCGCCGCTTTACGCCTGATAAGTCCCTGCGCAGCAAGACGCTGATGCTGGAATTTGAGGGTGTGTACCATCTGGCGGAGGTGTACCTGAACGGCGAGAAGATTGCCGAGCGCCCGTACGGCTACACGAATTTCTATGCGGACTTGACCGACCGCGTCCGCTTTGACGAGGAAAACGAACTGCGCGTGATTGCCCGCAACAGCGATCAGCCCAACAGCCGCTGGTATTCCGGCGCGGGCATCTATCGCCCGGTGGTGCTGTGGACGGCGGATAAGCAGCAGCATATCGCCCTGAACGGCGTTCGCATCCGCACGGTGTCCATCAATCCCGCGACGGTCGAAGTCGCCGTGCGCACCGTCGGCGCGGGGCGCGTGTCGGTGGATGTGCTTGCGGGCGAGAAGCAGGCTGCATCCGCCGCCGCGGACACGACGGGGGAAGTCACCCTGACGCTGACTGTCCCCGACGCAAAGCTGTGGGATGTGGAGCACCCGTACCTCTACACCTGCCGCGTCCGCTTCGGCAGCGACGAGGACTTGCAGACCTTCGGTATCCGCACCCTTTCGTGGGGCAAAAAGGGCATCCTGCTCAACGGCGAGCGCGTCATTGTGCAGGGCGCGTGCATCCACCACGACCAGGGCATCCTCGGCGCGCGCTGCTATGCGCAGGGCGAAGAGCGCCGCGTTCGCCTGCTGAAGGAAAACGGCTACAACGCCGTCCGCAGCGCGCACAATCCGTGTTCGAAGGCACTGCTGGACGCGTGCGACCGCCTCGGTATGCTGATGATGGACGAGTACATCGACCACTGGTACATCCATAAAACGGAATACGACTATGTGCCGTACTTTGACAAGTGGTGGAAGCAGGACATCGCCGACATGGTGGACAAGGACTACAACCACCCGTGCGTCATCCTGTACTCCACGGGCAACGAGGTCAGCGAAACGGCGCAGAAGAAGGGCATCCAGCTCACCCGTGAGCTGACGGACTACCTGCATTCGCTGGATAATACCCGCCCTGTCACCTGCGGCATCAACATCTTCTTCAACTTCCTGTCCTCCATCGGCTTTGGCGTGTACAGCGACGAGAAGGCGAAGAAGGAAGCCGAAAAGGCGGAGAAGCTGCGCGCCGCCGGGGTGCAGCCGCAGAAGAAGAAGGCCGTCGGCAGCAAGTTCTTCAATGACCTCGCGGGTCTGATGGGCGACGAATTCATGAAGCGCGGCGCAACTTTGCACGGCTGTGACGTGCGCACGCGCGACGCGTTTGCCAACATGGACATTGCGGGCTACAACTACGGCATCTACCGCTACAAGCACGACCTGAAGAAGTACCCGAACCGGCTGATTCTGGGCAGCGAGACGTTCTGCAACGATGCGTATCGCTTCCGCGAGCAGGCGAAGAAGAACCCGCGTCTGGTGGGCGATTTCGTCTGGGCGGGGATGGACTATCTGGGTGAAGTCGGCGTTGGATCGTGGGAATACAAGGCGTACGCGACGCAGTTCAGCGGGCTGGGCTGGACGACGGCGGGTTCGGGGCGAATCGACCTGAACGGCCGTCCGCTGGGCGAAGCGCTGTACACCCGCGTCGCGCTGGAGCAGGAAATCGGGCCGTACATCGCGGTTCGCCCGGTCATGTTCTCCGGCGAGAAGCATTCGCCGTCGGCGTGGAAGATGACGGACGCCATGCCGTCGTGGAGCTGGGCTGGCTGCGAGGGCAAGAAGGCGCACATTGAGGTCTACGCGCGCGCGGCGAAGGTTGCGCTGCTGCTGAATGGCAAGAAGGTGGCGGAAAAGCAGCTGAAGAACGACTGCTTGGCGAAATTCACCATTCCGTACCAATCCGGCACGCTGGAAGCCGTGTCCTATGACGCGATTGACCGCGTGCTGGGGCGCTGCAAGCTGCAAACGGCCGGGGCGGACACGGTTCTGCGCGCCGTGCCGGAGGAAAAGAAAACGAAACCCGGCCGCCTGTGCTACATCCGCATCCGCTACACCGACCGTGCGGGCGAGTTGAAGCCGATGGAACGCGGCATGGTGAACATCACGGTCAGCGGCGGCAAGCTGCTGGCGGCGGGCAGCGCATGCCCCTTCCATCCGGGCAGCTACCTGACGCCGGAAACCGACACCTACTACGGCGAAGCGCTGGCGGTGGTGGAAGCAGGCGAAAGCGGCGCGGTGGAGGTTTCCATCAGCGACGGCGAGCGCAGCGACACGGTGAAAATCCCGATTGCGTAAGAGAAATTCCCTATTATTTATAATGCAAACAGCCGCGGTTCCTGTGTGGAGGACTGCGGCTGCTTTTTGGTGCAATTGTAAATTCTGCCGCCCAGTATTGCCAAGTGCAGGAACTCCCTACGCCCACGGCGAATATACCAAAGACGAACAAAATTCCGCACAACTCAAGCGACGCGAAGAAAGAAGGAAAACGCATGAAATGCTTTCGGAAGTTTTTGAATGACCTGCGCGAACCGCTTGGTATCGGCATGAAACGGCTGATGATTGCGCTCGCAATCATTCTGGGCATCGTGATTGTCACCATTGCCGGGTGGCTGCTCTGGTCGCGAATCGGGCTGGCGTATGCGCGGAACAAGGTGTCGGACACCTATCTGCAAAATCAACCCGCTTACCAGTCCTTCGTGGCGGACAGGGACGATTATGCCTATCGGGTGCGCTATACGACCTTTTACACGCCGTCGGACGCACTGACGGAGCTGGGCGTTGAGAAAATCTATGAAGAGGTGGGCAGCTGCATTTGCTTTGAGCAGGCATGGCGGGCACTGGGAGACATTTCGCAGGGGATACTCTACGCACCGGACACGGAGGAGGTACCCTCGTGGTATCACCGGGTGCAGCTGGATAACGACTGGTATTATTACTGGATTCCGGGCTGATGCACGGCGGAAATCTGACGTACCATGAAGGAGGCAGCGTATGAATTACTGCAAGCAAACGGTTTTTCTGATTCTACTGATGCTCGTCCTGCTCTTGCCGCTGGCATCGGCGGAGGGGCGCACGTTTATCACGGTGGATGGCTGCGTACCCCTCGAAATTCGGGAGGGCAGCGCGGTCACGGCGGAGGAGATCATCATGTCGAAGTGGGGGAACGTCATCAATCCGCAGTTTGGCGACCAGATTTCCCCGTCGCTCACTGGCGGCGACACGGTGGTGGATGGCGACGTCAGCGGTCTGCGCGTGCTGCTTCTGCTGGAAGACGCGGACGGGAACAAGTATCTGCAAGCCGCCGTGTGGGACGCGGACAGCGAGACATACGCCATCACGCGCAGCCAAAATCTGCCGGAAAATGCGTATCTGGACACCTATCACGAGGGGAATGCTATCTTTCTGTCAGTTGGATACGACACGCCGGGATTTGCCGAATCGGGTGATTTGGACGACCTTGCGTGGCTGTACATCACGGCGGAATGGACGGACGCGGGCGCGTGGGTCGTGACCGATGTGACGGACGGGTTCTCGTTCTTCGTGGATTACGACGACGGGCAGTACGTCATCCGGGACTACTGGGACGAGGAAGTGCTGCAAACGATTTCGCGGGATGCAACACTTGACACATTTGATTTTGTGAATCCGTTCGCGGCGGAAATCGGGTGGATGGAGTAAGATGAACAAACTCTGGAATCTTGAACACTACTCGGCGGAGGCGCTGCACCGAACCGTCGTGCGCGACGGGCTGCGCATCCGGATTCATCCGCAGGTGCATCCGTTCCTGCGCCGCGAAGTGCATACGTTTGTCCGCTGGCTGCGGGCGAATTACCCGTTTCCGATTCGGGTGAACGTTTACATCCCGAACACGAAGAAAATCCGCGCGAACGACGGCGATTTGTGCTACGGGCGCTGCTTTGTGCCGGATGACCCGGATGACAGCATCACCATCGACGTCGCCGGGGGCTACGACTACGACGGCGACTTTCGGGCGCTGCAAAATTACACTTGGGCGACCATCTTCACGCTGGCGCACGAGCTGGGGCACTACTACCAGTACCTGAACCGCGTTTCGCTGACTCCGCGCGGGATTGAGTGGCAGGCGACGTACTACGCGCACCGGGTGCAGGAAGCGTATTATGACGCGGAGTGGGACGAGATGGACGAGTGGGCGGAGGAGGGCTCGGAGGAGGGCTGATGGCGAAGTTTTGGACGCGAAAGTCGAAAAGCCTTGGCATCATCAAGGGGGGGATGATGTCCTCATCGCGCATCCGGCAGGAAAAAGTTCCCCGATTTTTCGCGCGCAAGTTGCTTTTCCCTTGCGCGAATCCGCCGATTATGCTATAATAGGTTTGCTGCTGAAAATTGCGTTCTTCGGCGGCAACTTGCGAAAGCCTTGAAATCACCGGTTTTCAGGCGCATGAGCCCATAGCTCAGTAGGATAGAGCGACTGCCTCCTAAGCAGTAGGTCGTGGGTTCGACTCCCACTGGACTCAATCCCCAAACAAGCAATTCTTTCTGGCTGATGTTCTCGCGTGCGTCTTGCCAAACGCGCGAAGGACATCGGCTGGAAAGAATTTTTTGCCTTCTATTGGCAATTTGCTTTTTGCTCCGCTGCTGGCGTTGATGGCAGTTTTCCAACATTTCGCCTTTTTTGCCAGCACCGCTGTTCTGGCAAACGGGCGATTTGCCTAACATTCGCGTGCGCAGCGTGTCAGCAATTTTCTGCGCTCCACATTTTTTGGCATTATCTGTATGATGAGATGGATTCTCAACAGGCAAAATAACAATATTTTTTAGTAACCGTGATGATTTCCTGTGCATCGAATTATCAACTCTTCTCATGCCCTGTTTCGCTATGTTGGATGCGGTTAGACAAAGAAGCAGCTGTGTGCTGGCATGCAAACCGCCTGCCGCTTTTGATGGCAGCAAAAAACTCTGCGGGAGATTTCCGCAGAGCTTTCGAGTATATTGGCGTATGCGCGATTATCCCAGCGTCTTGGCGAGCATTTTCAGCATAGCGACCATATCCGGATTGCTGAAAATTTTGAGCAGCACTTCTGAATTAAGCCCAGCCTGCTGCGCCTGCTCTTCCACGGCTTTGTCCTGTTGTTTCTGCTCGATTTTCACGCCCTTCCCGCCATAAAACGCCTGCTCAAACAACTGTGCATTGTTTCTGCGGTTTTCGTCCAGAATGTGCGAATACTGATCCGTTACCATTGTCGCCTGCGCATGACCGGAATCCCCCTGCACCGCCTTAATATCGCCGCCATTCAGCTTGAGTTTGTAGGTGATGCTGGAGTGCCGCAGACTATGGAAGCAGACTTGCGGGAGCTCGTTTGCCTCAATCAGCTGCCGCATACTCTTGCGGATGATGTTCGATTCCACCGGCTGACCACGGCTTCCCGCGATGACGAGGTTGTAGTCGTGGTACTCTGCACCCAGCTGTTCAATCAGCAAATCCTGCTCCATTTTCCACTTCGTCAGGTTTTCAGCAACCGTCTTGGGCAGAAAAATTTTGCGGATGCTGGCTCGCGTTTTCGGCTTTTTCAAAATCAGTACGGTATTGTTCTGCAAGCCGATTTCGGGGAATGTGGTCAGCACGTCCTTGTTGTCGGTAGCTTCCATGCTGCGCTTGTTGACGCGCTGGAGCTGCTTGTTGACGACAATGTGGGCTGTTCCCGCCGCAATGCTCTCTTCCGAAATGTCTACGCAATCCCACGTCAGTCCGAGCAGTTCACCAATGCGCAAAGAGCAGGAAAACGCCAGATTCAGGCACAGTTTCAGTCGCTCATCTTCACAGCAGTCAATCGCGTGAAACAGCGTCTGCGAATCCCAGATGTCGCGCTCCTTCATTTCGTATTTCGGGAGGGTTGCAAACTCGGCAGGGTTCTTTTCAAGGAGCTCCCATTTTTGTGCTTGCCTGAAAGCGCTGTGCAGAAGATTGTGGATTTTGCGAATCGTAGGCGGCTGCACAAATTTTCCGGTATGCTGATACTTCTTGTCTGTCATCACGGGCACTGCGGGCGTTTTCAACAGTCCCTGATAGAACATTTCCAGCACTCGCGGCGTAATTTCCTTCAACCGCAGTTCGCCGAGTTTGGGGGCAATGTAGTGCCGAATCAGCCCGGTGTTTGAGCTGTAACCGTTAATCGCCCACTTCGTCTTGCCGTAGAGCGAAACATACTCTTTCAGCAGTTCATTGAGCGTGTTGCAGGTCGGAATGGTGAATGAGCCGAGCTGCTGTTTGTATTCGATTTCCGATTTGCGCTGCTTTGCTTCCGGCATTGTCGGGAAGGCTTCCCACTTCTGATGACGCTTTCCTGCCTCATCATAATAGGAATAGACTACGTTGAACTTGTTGTTTTTACAGATGATTGTCGCCATTTGCTTCTTCTCCTTGCTGATTGATGCTATTCTGATTGGACAGTGCTTCGAGGTCAGCCCGCGCAATGCGCCACTGTGAAGCTACTCGTTTTGCCGGAATTCGTCCGTCAGAGCACAGCCGGTAGACGGTTCTTTCCGACAAATGCAGAAATGACGCTGCTTCCGGCACAGTGAAGAATTTTTGTGCTGGAATGGATGGGCTCTCCTGCTCGACGCTGCTGACAGCCGGCAATATTTGCGGCAATTCCTTTCGCGAACGTTTTACAACAGACGCAGCAATCTGCGCGTCTGTCCGCATCTCAGTTTCACGCCAGCGCTGATAGCTGCTCATGGTAACATACAGCTGCCTGTTGATACTAACAATTTCCAGCACATATTTTAGCTGCCGAACCAATTTGTATGTTTCATCACGCTCAAGCCCCAGTAAACGCCCAAATTCCGTGAGCTTCATGAGGTTTGCTTTGTGCAGCTCGTTTGGGTGTTCAGCTGTGACAAGATGATAGGTGCATTGCGAATTATACCAGAACTGAAACACTGCAGCATCGACGCGCCACTGACCGTATTGATACACGGAATACGGAATTTTTTCCCGGTGAATCAAGTCGTAGACGGTATCAATTCCGATGCCAAGCAGGTTAGAAATATCCTTCACGGAATACGACTTCTTTCGCAGCTCTTCTCCCGGCGGCGGCCCATTCACCTTTCGGTAATGGGTTTGATTGGCATACCACGTTTCAAACGAGCTGATGACTACGCGCATTTCTCCGTGAATCGTGAGAACATCGAACCATTGCTTTTTAATCAGCCAGTAGCTGGCTGTTTTTTTCAGCCCCAGCATCTGACGCATGGTCGGCACTGACATGGTTGATGCTTCCCGCACTCTGTTCATGGTGATTCTCCTTTCCGGCAGTCAGATTTTTCACCTGCCAGCAAAAACGATAGCACATCTTCCGCCATTTTTTTAGTCTGTCGATACCCTGCTTTCATGCTTAGCGCTCAGGCTGTGCGTTGAGCCATGCATCAAAAGCAGTTTTCGGGATTCGGTAGATTCCTCCGGGCAGACGGATACTTCGGAAGGCATTCTGTTTGAGCAGCTGATAAACACTCTTCATGCTGATGCCAAGCATCGTCGCGACTTCATCCGTCGTGTAACATTTGCGTTCAACGCCGGTGCGCTCCATTGCAGCCTGAAATTCTGGCACTTTCATCATTGCAAATCACCTCATGCAGCAATTTGAAGGTTCCCCCTTCACTCTTGAACTGTAAATTTGTGTCCCGTTTGCGACATAAAAAAGGACTCCATAGCAAAAAAAATTTTACTATGGAGTATGCAAAATTTAGAAAAGGCTGTTTACTGAACAGCAGCTTTGCAAGTGGCTTTGCGAGAAGCCATTCAGTTGATGAACTCTAATGCACGCCGCAGCATATTGCGATACTGCGTTTGGACAGATTCTGGCGCGGCGATTCGTATACTCCCTGCGTGTTCAAAAATCCATCCCCAAAATGATCTTGTGAGTTTCACAGGAATCGTCGCCTGAAAATGCGTGTTGTCTATCTGCCTGTATGGAAAATGCCCACCAAATTGATCAATTACACAGTTCATCATGCTATTTTCGCATTCTAACGTAACAGCTGTTTTCTGATAAACATTTGCATGAAAAAGATACGATTCCACATAATCAGCAGGGTGAAAATCAAGCGGCTTCTTGACCGCTTCCGCATCTACGAAACAGGGAATCTGCATTTTATCAAGACGATAAGCGCGTATAGCTGATTCGCTGTCAGACCAGCCTACGACGTAATACCAATCTGTCCGCCATATGGTCGAATACGGAGAAAAACCAATTTCTTCAGAAAACCGTGGTTCGCGATTGTGCTGCCCGTTATAGGCAGCATACTGAAAGCTGATTTTCTTTGATGCTGCTATTGCCTGATGAATAATATCAATCGATAGAAAAATACGACCATTGACGCTTTTCGACTGATTGCTCGCTGAAACCGTTGCGCAGAGCTGTTCAGCATCATATAGTCCGGCAATTGATGCCAGCTTTTGCGTGAGGCAGGCGGTATGACGGGCTGTGAGGAATGGCGCAGCGGCTACCGCATCTATTAGCATCCGCAGTTCGGCTGTTTCCAGCAGGCGGCTGCCGTAGCTGTAAAAATTCTTATTGCCTTCTTTCGTGCAGATAATATCGAATCCATAGCGATTGAGAATGTCAATATCATTGCTGATTGCGTGCCGTGAGCCGCTGTGCCCATGCTGCTCGCAATATGCAATCAAATCCGCTAACGATACTTTGTGGTCATCATTGGTGTGCTGCACGATATACCGCAGAAGAAACAATGGACGGTCTGTAATTCTGTAGTTATTCTCAGACATAGCGCTTTCATCCTCACACAATCGCTTTAAGCACTGCTGCTTAACTTGCAGCAGCCATTCGCTGAACACATCAGTTTTTTTGCGTAAAGGTTATAATTTCCTCGCGTGTTGCAAACGCATGTTCATCGAGCAAGCCGACGACTCGCCCCACAAATTGGATGCTTCCATAGTGGTCCTTTTGCATCAGCGGCCACTTCGGGTTCAAGGAAGCCAGTCCGTCTTTTCGGTATTCCTTGATAAACAGTGCATTATCTACTTGGAAGATGCCAACTTCACCATAACGAGGTGCATCGTCACGCTTAACAAGCACATAGCTCTGATTTGGAAACGCGGGTTCCATGCTGTCACCGTTCACATGAAAAATCAGGTCAGCTCTGCGCGTAATTGGCGACGAGTGGAGGTAAACCTGCTTGCAGTGTGCACTGAAATCATCGAGATTGAACCCTGCTGCCACGGCATCGTCTGCCATAGGCAGCTGAACCAGCTCAATCTGCATTTCCTGCACATTTTGCGGGTCTATGCGTGTGGAACGTTCAGCAGCCAGAAGCTGCTCTGTCATGCTAAGAACAATGGCACGATGGGCGCTTGGAAGTTTGCGATAGCTGCTTAATAAGCGAAGTTCTGCATTGCTGTCAGGGTCTGATGAATCGCTGAAGAATTCTTCAATCGAAATATCAAGCAAGCTGCATAATGCAGGAATGTTCGCTATATCCGGTCGAGTCCTGCCAGTTTCCCAATTGGCGACAGCTGCCCTTGAAACGTGCAGCTGCTCTGCCAGCTCAATCTGAGAAATGTGAGCAATCATGCGCAGCTCTTTCAAGCGGCTTGCAAAAGAAATCCTATCTCGAACCATATTTTTTCCCTGTGTTTGCGTTTTTGCATTACGCGACAGACTGCCTTTGTTAGAGGAAACTCGCGCCAGCTTCATATCATCACACTCCAATGTCAGTAATAATATACATGATAATAGATTACGGAATACTTGTCAATATGCAAAATCAGAATGTCTTAAAAATCAACCAATGTTCACATCACGCCTTGCAATGTGCTATCCAGTATCATATAATAACAGTGTCATGCTGATAATCTGCAAGGAGGCGACAAGAGTGAGCGACCAGATGGCCCCTGTCCTGCAATCGATGCAGGACTATGTTGAGCATCACTATCTTGATGAAATGATGGACGAGATTGAAGCTGTGATTGACATGGAACACAAGCAGCATCTTAATTTGGGGTTGGAGCAGCAGGATGACGAAGCGCTGCGGTGCGTAAAACTTGCTTTTGACCGCTCCGCAGGAAAAATCGTCCGCTCAGCTTTCTGGCGCAAAGATAGGATTAATTTGCGTGCAGATATGAAAATCCGCATCAAAGTTGCTGTCTGCGCTGATGGGAAAATTCCGCATTATGTGATTCGCTATATCTGCTGCACTGCTGATTTTGTGCTGGAAAACGGGATTCGGAGGATTGGCAGTGTTACCGATGTGACAATGGGAGGACTCCCTGAAAGAAGGATGCCAAAGCTATCAAAGTTTCTGGTGCCGGTGCTTTCTTATGAAGAAATGGAAGTTCTTGTTCTGGAAATGCTGGGAAAGTATCTTGGAAAAGATGCCACACAGAAGTATCAGCATGATGGTGCGACAAGACTTGCTCATGCGATGGGGCTTAATATTACAAATGTCTCTTTATATCGCAACCACTATACGTCTGCAATGCTCTTTATGAAGGAAGGCAGTGTGCGCGTAACTGAATCAGGAAACATTGGCTCTGCAACAGACGATGAGGCATGGCATGAATGCATTATTCCTGCAAAGACCATCATTCTCAACGACAACGTGTATCCTTCTTCTGACATAGAACGGGCTATTTATCATGAATGCGGTCACTATGAATGGCATAGCATGTTTTTTGAACTTCAAGAGCTGCATTCTGCCGATTTGAAATTGTTGGAGTATCAAGAAGCAGATAAAGCATCGAAACCGGCAGAAAAGGACATTCGGTGGGTAGAAAGGCAGGCAATTTATGTGAGCTATGCGGGAATTTTCCCAAGACCTGTTCTTATGCCTATGGTGCAGGAATATTGGCGCGAGATTGCAAACAGCAATGACAACATGGGGAAAAAGATTTCCTATGTGATATATAGAATTTCTCAAGAAAAGCAAAAACGTCGGTCACTGATAAAGGCTCGTTTGATTATGCTTGGCGCAACGGCTGCAAAAGGTGCTTGCAATTATGTCGATGGCAGCTACATTGAACCGTTTGCCTTTAATCCAGAGCGTCTTAGTGCTGGTGAAACGTTTGTTATCGGTCGTTCTCAATTTACAGAGCTGTATGAAAAAGACGCGGACTTTCGCAGCTTGATTAGCACCCATCAGTTTATCTATGCGGATGGTCATGTATGTGTCAACATGCCAAGTTTCGTATCCCAGACACCCAAAGGCGTTTGCCTGACGGCGTGGGCTTTATCTCATTTGGACGAGTGCTGCCTGAAGTTTAAGAAGCACTACCGAACGAACCATGAGAACTACAAGATTGGTGAACTTCACTCGGATCAGGAGTACAATGAACGCTATGGTATGATTCACGCTATGAAAAGTGCTAAAATTGCCGGACTGACACCAGAAGAAGTCATGATGAAAAATGTCGCATATCTTGAAAGCTTTCCACGCACACCCGCAAAAGCTATGTCACAGCTGGTGAAAGACCGCTGCCGGACAAAACGTGAAGCAGCCCAGCGCTGCTGCTTATCGGAATCTACGATTTCGCGTATGTGCCAAGACAACAGCTTTCCTTACGATGTTGAGCAGATTACCAAACTTGTTGTTGGGTTAAGTCTGCCACCGCTGCTGTCTGCTATGCTGCTGGAAACGATGGGTTTTACAAAAACGGTAATGCTTCGATACTACCGCTACCAATGCATCATAGACTGCATGTTTATGGATGATTTAGAAACGGTCATGGAAACACATCGAGAACTCTTTGAACAATAACCTGTATTGCTGCTCGGAATGAGCAGCTTTTTGCTTTGTAAACGGCTGAATGCGAGCACTTAGCTGTAACAGAAAATAAATAATTTCTGAAACAGAAAACGTTGCTTTGCAGTACTGCTTGACAAATCGGCAATCCCAGTATTGAAAAAATCCGCCCACAACGGAATGCCTTGATTTTGCTGCCTTTCAGTTTTCTGATTCGGATTTCTTGATTTTAAGACGCTATGCTATGATATTCGTGCGAGCTGAAATAAAACGTTCGCAGGAATGCCGCGTGATGATTCCTGATCAAAATCGCTTCCACACAAGGCGTTTCTTAACAGAATACGATGCAGTCAGCATTGGAAGTGCCGATGCAGCCGATTGGAGTGACTTTCTTCGTGGGCTGTTTAGCTTTGTGCTGGCGGTATTGTGATTGAAACCTCCGATTAGGCAGTAAGCTGAAGGGAGGATTTTTTCGTGGCAGAAAGCAGTCAGCAAAGTGCTTTCATTTCAATTTATCACAAACGTGTTCCTGTCACCGCTGAAATGAAAATCGAGCTTCATCGGATGAACAGTACCCTGCGTGCGAAGATGCGCAAAGAGCGGCGCTGTGCGCAAAAAGACTATTTGCAATGCTGCGGCGACTGCCTTTCCTGCTATTGGCGCAGAAAGGGTATCTATGTGAGTCTTGATTCGCTGCTTGATAATAGCGAATCGCAGGATGATGAAGCTGATAAAACGATGCGCAGGATTGATGTGCTGGTTAGTCCTGATGACGTAGAAAAAACGGTACTGATGCACGAAATGTGGTCAGCAGTATACAAATATGCGGATTCAATTGTAAATCATGGTGCATTGCTGTTTCAGCTATCAGAAAACGGTCTGTCAAATAGGAAAATTGCGCAGCTGATGGGTGTCAATTGCCGAAGAATTGATCGCTGCGTACACCGCTGAGCAAAATCACCTCGACCGGCGAAATTGAGCAGCGGTTCCG
>ENA-ORNQ01000912-ORNQ01000912.1-human-gut-metagenome-genome-assembly--contig:-NODE-912-length-25900-cov-9.934107_pt1 | contig 25900 bp, 13 predicted proteins | sample MGYA00242116_ERZ509024 | MGnify/ENA primary metagenome ERZ509024 (study PRJEB26280, sample SAMEA2338697) | human gut metagenome | biome: human gut; feature: human-associated habitat; material: faeces...
GCTGCACCGGCCACTCCGAAGGCGGAGCTGACCGCGATCTCCCCGCGCGCGATGGCGAAGGCCGTTGCGAACAACGTCAATCCCGCGCTTGCTACCGGCACCGGCCCCAAGGGCCGCATCATCGAGCGCGACATCGACAAGCTGATTGCCTCCGGCGCAGCCGCTGCCTATGCAGCGCCCGCAGCTGCCGAGGAGACCGCGTTTGAGGATGTCAAGTTCGGCCCCGTCCGCAAGGCAACCGCAAAGTCCATGACCAAGAGCCTGTCCACCATGGCGCAGCTTACCCAGCAGTATTCCTTCGACGCCAGCCAGATCCAGGCTTACCGCGCCATGCTCAAGCCGATGGATGCGCCGATGGGCAAGATCAGCCTCAACGACATGGTCATGTTCGCCGTGGCAAAGACCATCAAGTCCTGCCCGGATCTGAACGCCAACATGGTCGAGGACAACGTCATCCGTCATTTCAGCCATGTGAACCTCGGCTTCGCCTGCGACACGCCGCGTGGACTGCTCGTCCCGACGATCTTCCACGCCGACGAAATGAGCCTGCTCGAGCTGTCGATGGAGGCCAAGCGCCTTGCCGCGGCGGCCCGCGACGGCAGCCTCAGCCCCGATGAAATGACCGGTGCGACCTTTACCGTCACCAACATCGGCTCCTTCGGCTGCGAAGCCTTCACGCCGGTCGTCAACCCGCCCCAGATCGGCATTCTCGGCGTCTGCAACATCCAGACGAAGATCAAGTCCGCGAAGGACGGCATGATCGAGACGTATCCGGCAATGGGCCTGTCCCTGACGTTCGACCACAGAGCGATCGACGGCGCACCCGCTGCGCGGTACATGAGCGAGCTGTGCAAGAGTCTGGAGGGCTTCATGACCCTCATGGCAAAGTAAGAGAAAGGAAGGACGATCGATTATGCCGAAATCTTTGTATATTGATCCCGTAGCTGTCCGTCAGCCCGGTTACATCCACTTTAACGATATTCCCGTCTGCCAGTACAACAAGACCGTCAAGCAGGAGCTGGAAGAGGGCAACTACACCAAGGAAGACCTCATCCGCATCTACCGCGACATGGCCATCTGCCGTGAGTTTGAGCATATGCTCACCCAGATCAAGACGCAGGCGAACTACAACGGCGTTGAGACCACCTATCCCGGCCCCGCCCACCTGAGCTATGGCCAGGAAGCCTCCTGCGTCGGCGAAGCGTACCTCCTGAACAAGGACGACATCACCTTCGGCTCCCACCGTTCGCACTCCGAGATCCTCTCCAAGGGCCTGAGCTGCATCAACAAGCTGTCCGATGAAGAGCTGATGGAGATCATGCAGAACTTCCTCGGCGGCAAGACGCTGGCTGCTGTCAAGAAGTTTGCCGATACCTCTGATGTCAAGGAGCTGGCCATCCGCTTCCTGCTGTACGGCACCGTCGCGGAGATCTTCGCCCGTGAGAACGGCTTCCATCACGGCATGGGCGGCTCTATGCACGCCTTCTTCCTGCCGTTCGGCATCTATCCCAACAACGCCATCGTCGGCGGCTCCGCTCCCATCGCGGCCGGTGCTGCCCTGTATCAGAAGGACAATGACAAGAAGGGCGTCGTCATCTGCAACATCGGCGATGCGTCCCTCGGCTGCGGCCCTGTCTACGAGGCTCTGAACTTCTCCGCCATGGATCAGTTCAAGACCCTGTGGGAGGAAGGACGCAAGGGCGGCCTGCCGGTCATCTTCAACGTGTTCGACAACTTCTACGGCATGGGCGGCCAGACCATGGGCGAGACCATGGCCTACAACATGCCCGCAAGACTCGGTGCAGGCATTACGCCGGATCAGATGCACGCAGAGCGTGTGGACGGCTGGAACCCGCTGGCTGTCATCGACGCCTACAAGCGTAAGATGGAGCTTATCAAGAACAACGAAGGCCCCGTCCTGCTCGATGTCGTCACCTACCGTCTCGTCGGCCACTCCACCTCCGACCAGAACGCATACCGCACCAAGGAGGAGATCGAGGATTGGCGCAGCCATGACCCGATTGTCAAGTTCCGCGAGGCTCTCGTGGAAGCAGGCGTCGAGTCCGACGAATTCTTCGCAAAGCTGCTTCAGGATACGACCGACCGCATGACCATGATCTGCCGCGCTGCCGACGACAAGGAGATCTCTCCGTATGTCGATTTCGACAAGGATCCGGACTATCTGGCGAACCTCATGTTCTCCAACGAGCATGTCCGCTCCATGGGCGCTCCCGGTCAGGAGATCCGCGTCACCGGCCCGAAGGAGAGCTGCAAGCGCTATGCAGACCTTGCCAAGAAGGAGCACTATGCCTTCGACAAGGATGGCAAGAAGTTCTCCGACATGAAGCTCTACAACATCCGCGACGCCATCTTTGAGCCGCTGATCAACAAGTATTATGAGGATCCGACCCTCGTCGCCTACGGCGAGGACGTCCGCGACTGGGGCGGCGCCTACGCTGTCTACCGCGGCCTGATGGACGTGATCCCGCACTCCCGTCTGTTCAACTCCCCAATCTCCGAGGCTGCCATCGTCGGCACTGCCGTCGGCTACTGCATGTGCGGCGGCCGCGCGGTCGTCGAGCTGATGTACTGCGACTTCCTTGGCCGTGCAGGCGACGAGGTGTTCAACCAGATGTCCAAGTGGCAGGCCATGTCCGCCGGTATCCTCAAGATGCCGATGATCCTGCGTATGTCCGTCGGCGCAAAGTACGGCGCGCAGCATTCTCAGGACTGGGTCGCCATCGTCTCCCACATCCCCGGCCTGAAGGTCTTCTTTCCGGCCACGCCGTATGAGGCCAAGGGCATCATGCAGGCGGCTCTGAACGGCACCGATCCGTGCATCATCTTCGAGTCCCAGCGTATCTACGGCAAGGGCGAAGAGTTCCACGAGGGCGGCGTTCCCGCCGAGGAGTACGAATGGGCGCCCGGCGCGGTCAACAAGGTCCGCGACGGCAAGGATCTCACCATCCTCACCATCGGTGCAACGCTCTACCGCGCGGTCGATGCGGCCAAGACCCTCTCTGAGAAGTACGGCGTCGAGGCGGACGTGATCAACATGCCGTCTCTGGTACCGCTGGACTACACCGATATCATTGCCTCCGTCAAGAAGACCGGACGTGTCGTGCTGGCCTCCGACGCCTGCGCAAGAGGCACTTTCCTCAATGAGGTCGCGGAGAACATCTCCACGCTGTGCTTCGACTATCTGGATGCGCCTCCCGTCGTCATCGGCGCGCGCAACTGGATCACCCCGCCTCATGAGTTCGACAAGTACTTCTTCCCGTATGCCGAGTGGATCGTGGACGCGGTCAACGCCCGCTTGATCCCGCTGGACGGTTACACCTCCACCACGACGCCGGACGACGCGGAGATCATTCGCCGCAGCAAGATGGGCGTCTGATGAAGGACTGCCGGAAGATCCGAGCCGTCGTTTTCGATCTGGACGGAACGCTTCTGAACACGCTGCCGGACATCGGCGCAAGCGCCAACAGGGCGCTGCGCCGGGCCGGTCTGCCGGAGCTGCCGGTGGAGAATTATCGCGGCCTCATCGGCCACGGCATCCGCGCGCTGTTCAGACTGGCCGTCCCGGAGGGAACACCGGACGATGTTTACGAAAAGGCTCTGGCAGATTATCTGGCGGACTATCCGGAGCACTGTACAGAGCTGACGCATGCGTTCCCCGGAATTTACGAGATGCTCGGCCGCCTGAAAAGGGCTGGCTACCGTCTGGCGGTCCTCTCCAACAAGACGGAGCGCACGACGCTGCGCATCATCGGGAAATTCTTCCCGGAGACGGGCTTTGAGCTGGTCTGGGGCAACAACGGCGTGCGGCCGCTGAAGCCTGCGCCGGACGCCGGTGAGGCGCTTTGCAGGGAACTGGGCCTGATGCCGGAGGAGATCATGTACGTCGGCGACGGCGACTCCGATATGGAGTTTGCCTCGAAGGTCGGCTTCTTCGGCACCGGCGTCACATGGGGTTACCGCAGCAGAAAGCAGCTGGCCGAAAACGGCGCAGATGCGCTCGTGGACTCCGCAGAGGAGATCACAAGGCTTTTGAACGCATAATGGATACAAAAAAGCGGCATGGCTTCGGCCATGCCGCTTTTGCTATGTTGAGGGCGAGATGTTTTGCCGCATTCGCTTCGCAGGACTTTTATCAGCAGCCGAAAAGCGCGGCGGCCCTCCGCATCCGCTCCGCGATCGGCACACCGAACGGGCAGCGGCTCTCGCAGGCCTGACAGCCGATGCACTCCGAGGCTTTATGCGCCAGCAGCTCGTAATGTGACTGCACCGACGCGGGAACCTCCGGCTGCATGGTGGCCAAATCGTAGAACTTGTTGATCGCCGCGATATCCAGCTCAACCGCGCAGGGCTTGCAGTGGCCGCAGTAGGTACATTCTCCGCGATAGGAGTGCAGCGGCGCGTTGGCAAGAACGGAGGCATAGTCCTTTTCCGCTTCGGAAGCCGTCTCATAGCCGACGGCCTCATCGAGCTGCTCCTTAGTGTCATAGCCGCAGAGGATGGAGCCGACCGCCGGACGGGTCAGTGCATAGTGGATGCACTGCACGGGCGTCAGACGGACGCCGAACGGCGAGCGCTTTTCATCGAACAGCCGCCCTCCGGCGAAGCCCTTCATGACGGTGATGCCGACGTCGTTCTGTTCGCAGGTGCGGTAGAGCAGCGCACGGTCGGCGTCAATGCCGCGCAGCGAGGCGTCGTAGCTGTCCGCAAACAGGGTGTCGATATTTTCACTGGCCGGAAGCATGTCGAAGGCCGGATTGATGCTGAACAGGATCATTTCCACATAGCCGGACAGCGCTGCCTTCCACGCGACTCTCGGATTGTGGGAGCTCAGGCCGATGTGGCGGATGGTGCCGCTTCTTTTCAGCTCCATCACATAATCCAGATAGTCCGAATGCTGGATCTTCTCCCATTCCTCCTCGGAGTCCACATAGTGGATCATGCCGAGGTCGATATAGTCCGTCTGCATCCGCCGGAGAAGATCCTCAAAGGCGGGCTTTACATACCGCATATCGCGTGTGCGGAAATACTGTCCGTCCTTCCATGTGGAGCCGACGTGGCCCTGAATGATCCAATGGGCACGGTTTTCGTGAATGCCCTTGCCGATGATATCGCGCGATTTGGGGTCCGGCATCCAGCAGTCCAGAAGGTTGACGCCCTTGGATGCGGCGTACCGGATCAGCTCAATGCTCTCGTCCTCCGGATGACGCTCCAGCCATTCGCCGCCAAAGCCGATCTCGCTCACAAAAAGTCCAGTTTTGCCAAGTCTGCGTGTATTCATCGCCGTTTCCTCCGTAAAGTTTTATGTATACAACAAATATACCACACCTGCGGACAGGTTTCAATGCGGGAACCGAGGGAAAAGCAGTTGCATTTTTGTTGGGCGGTGTATATAATGACCCTGGTTAAATAAGCTGAACTGGAAAGGAGAAGTGAAAAAGCATGGAAGCGTTTTACGGTATTTTGATCCCGTTTCTGGGCACGTCCCTTGGGGCGGCGTGCGTGTTCTTTATGAGAAAGACGCTCAGCGAGCGCGTGCAGCGTGCGCTGACCGGCTTCGCGGCAGGCGTGATGGTCGCGGCTTCGGTCTGGAGTCTGCTGATCCCGGCCATCGAGGAATCGAGCGCGATGGGGAAGTGGTCGTTCGTTCCGGCAGCGGCGGGCTTCTGGATCGGAATTCTGTTCCTGCTGGCGCTCGACCACATCATTCCGCATCTGCACGCCAAAAGCGGCCAGACGGAAGGCCCGAGAAGCCGCCTCCAACGGACGACCATGATGGTGCTGGCCGTGACGCTGCACAACATCCCGGAGGGCATGGCGGTCGGCGTCGTCTACGCGGGCTATCTCTCCGGCAGCGCGCAGATCACGGCGGCGGGCGCGCTGGCGCTTTCACTCGGGATCGCCATTCAGAACTTCCCGGAGGGCGCGATCATTTCCATGCCGCTCCGTGCGGAGGGAATGAAGAAGGGGAGCGCGTTTGCGGGCGGCGTGCTGTCCGGTATTGTGGAGCCGATCGGCGCGGTGCTGACGATCATGGCTGCACGGCTGATCGTTCCGGCGCTGCCGTATCTGCTGAGCTTTGCGGCGGGCGCCATGCTCTATGTCGTGGTCGAGGAGCTGATCCCGGAGATGTCACAGGGTGAGCACTCCAACCTCGGCACGGTATTCTTCGCCGTCGGCTTCAGCGTCATGATGGTGCTGGATGTGGCGCTGGGGTAAATCGAATCGAAAATGCACGGCTGCCGCAGGCGGCCGCGCACATTTTATATAGGAAGGAGCACGCGTTCCTTTGCCGCGCGGTCAGCCAGGAGCGTCGGAGTACAAAAGAGAGCGCACAGGGATCTTCCGGCGACGTCGAAACGTAAAAAATCTTGCATAAAGGCGCGGAATTGCTTGCAAACTACGGATATATCGTGTATAGTAGCCGTGGAAACCGCAGGATGTACTTTTTGCGGTGAAAATTTCAGAATATGCCATCCGATGAACAGTAGCCGGAGCATGCTTTTGCAGGCATCGGCGCAAGAGAAAGGGAAAACCACTCGACCGGAGCTGTGCGCATGAGACCGTTCCGAAGCGGCGAAAGCTGTCTGGGCGAAAGCCAGCCATTGCAGAGCAATCTGTGAGAAGGCAGGAAACGGGCGTGGAGACCCATGGGGCCTCCGGAATGCAAGTCAGAAGAACTGCTGTCAGCACCGCGGAAACGCGGCGAAAGGATGAATGCGTGGGACGAGCTCTGCCTGTAGCATTCGGGATCAGTGCGCCGTCTTCCGTCAGGAAGCGGCATTTTTTATCCCATTGGGATCGGCCTGCCGTATGGCGGGCCTTTATCCAGAGTGCGTCTTGAACCCTGTTTCCGCTCCCGTTGGAGCTGGCAATAAATATTTCTTATTGGAGGAGAATCAAGTGAAGAAACGAATTTTGAGTTTGTTCCTGGCCATCGTCATGGTGCTCGGCGTTCTGCCGTTCAGCGCATGGGCGGCAGAGCCGGAGACCGCAGAGCCTGCGGAGCCGGAAGTTGTCGAGACGGTGGAAACGCCTGCGGACGAAGCGGCCGAAGAGCCGGACGGCGAAACGCCGGACGCGGAGGAGCCGTCCGGTGAGCAGGCGGAGCCGCAGGAGGACGGCGAGGGTGTCAGCGTTACGCTGAGCGGCCTGCACGACGCGCAGGTCAAGAGCCTGAAGCTGTACACCTATGAAGGCGGCGTCAAGGGCGCCGAGGATCTGCTGGGCAGCATGCAGGCGGAAAGCGGCCAGTATGCGCTCACGCTCACGCCCGGTACATACTGGGTCGATGGATACGACGCGAACGATGAATGCAACGGCGGCGTGGCGATCAACGTCAGCGCGGAAGCGAGCAGCTTCACGTTCCAGCGCATCTATCAGATCTCCGTCAACCCGTCCGCGTGGGTACAGGGCGAGGATTACACGCTGAGCGTCGTAGTCACCGACGCCTCCGGCGCAGAGCGCAGCTCCGCGGCAGGCACGGCGACCAACTGGGGCAAGACCACCGCGAGCTGCCTGTTTGTCGTTGGCGATACGGTCACCGTGACGGCGACACCGAACGCGGAGACACACCCGAACTTCAACGCAGCTACCGCATCCAAGACCCCGACAATGAATGACAGCGTCAGCCTGACCTGCAAGGAATTTGTCACGGTCACGGTCGCTGCGCCGGAGGGCTCGACCATCGATGCCGGTACGCTCACAAAGTACTTTGTGTTCAGCTTCCTTGAGCCGATTGAGCGTTCCGTCGAGAACGGCACGGCCACGTTCCATTTGGACAAGAACACGGATTATTTCTACCGTGTCCGTCATCCGCAGGGTGCAACCTATTGGAACTATGTCAGACTGAGCGCCGATGCGTCGTATACGGTCACGGAAGAGGATCTCGGTCTGACCGGCGATTTCAGCAAGAGCACCATTTACCATTTTGAGAACAATGTCTACGACCGCGCGGGCATTTATCTGAACATCAACACCAAGGGCTATAAAAACATGGCCGTTGGCGAGACGTTTGAACTCAACTCCTTCCGCAACTGGTTCGCGATCGAAAGCTTTATGAACGCCAAGGTCGCACTGCCGGAGATGCACTATCAGGTGATCGACGAACAGGGCAATCCCAGCGACGTCGTCAGCATCACGCCGAATGCGCTGAACAGCGACGTTGCGGTCATGAAGGCGGAGCATGCGGGCACAGCAATCGTGCTCGTGACCTATGATGCTATGACGCATATGAACGGTCAGACCAGCACGGACTCGCATCGCTTCTCTGCCATCTGGCCGGAACTGACGGGCGTGTTCATCGTGACGGTCGGCTCCGACGGCAGCGCCATTCAGACGAACATGGTGCTGGATCGCATGGATGCGGATATTATCAGCAGTGAGCAGCTTCAGCTCGATGCGGAGCATGACATTCTCTTCTACACCGGCACCGAGGGCGCAAGCTACAGCTTCAAGCCCGAGGAAGGCTGTGAGGTGACGGTGCTGCGTTCCAGCGTTTCTGCGACGGCAATGACGTTTACGGGCGGCTTCACGGCCTCCGGCGTTACGACCGCTGAGGACGGCACGGTAACGGTCAGCGGCCTGACCACCGGACGGCATATCATCAAAGTCACGAAGGACGGCCTCTCCACCTATCAGGTCGTGACCGCACGCGGCGTCAGCTACAAGCTCGTCAACGCGGAGGGCACGGAGCTGACGGCAGAGGAGAAGGCAGCGATCAAGCCGGGCGATACGGTCACGATCCAATTTACCAACCTTATCAGCCCGAAGGAGAAGCTCTCTGGCGTATACAACTTCAACTTTGCGGCATACCTTGAGGGTGCGGATGGCACCTGCTTTAAGGGAGATCCCGGCGGCAACTTCGGCGTTTATGATTTCAGCGGCAATCCGGAGCGCCAGAAGGTCCATGTTACGATCCCGAAGTATTGGGCGGAAGCAGATTATACGCTGACCGGCGCGATCAAGCAGGGTGGCTTTGCGGGCCTGCCGACACATCGCGGCGTAACGTATGCCAAGGGCACAAACCCCAGCTTCAACGCGCCCAAGACGGCGGGCATTCTCAGCCGTCTGCCGGAGATTACGATTCAGGTCGAACCGGCCACGTTCCTCAGCGGCAAGCTGATGTTCCAGGATCAGAACGGCACGGCCATCGACCGCAAGAACCTGACCGTCACGCTGGCGGACAGCGCGGGCAATACCATTATGGTCGCGGAAGACGGCACGTTCCAGTCCTATGCCGAGGAATACTTCTATACCGTTTCCGGCGCTGGCGTGGAATATGCCTCCGGCAGCGTCACCATGACGGAGGAAGGCCCCAACGAATTCACCATCACGCTTCAGGCGACCAGTGAGGGCGCTTGGGACGGCAGTGCGCAGACCGAGCCGCAGACGAACGACGAGGGCGTTTATCAGATCGGCACCGGCGCGGAGCTGGCGTGGTTCGTTGCAAAGAGCAAGGACGCGGACGTTTCCGGCGTTCTGACGGCCGATATCAACCTCAGCAAATATGCGTGGCTGAACATCACCTCCAGCAAAAAGGTCACGCTGGACGGCGCAGGCTTCGAGATCACCGGCCTGAACGCCACGGCCGGCCTGTTTACGCAGATCGGCTCGAATTCCTACATCCATGATCTGACCATCCGCGGTACCGTTTCCGGCAAGGGCAACGCAGGCGCGATCGCCGGCTATGCCAGCGGCACTGCTCCGAAAATCGCGAACTGCTTTAACTACGCAGTCATCACCTCTACCGGCAACAACGTCGGCGGTCTTGTGGGATACACCTATCAGAACGCCGTGATCGAGAACTGCGCGAACTTCGGCGCTGTCACCGGCGGCAGCAGCGTCGGCGGCATTATCGGCGGCACAGTCGGCAACGGCTCGACCATCACCGGCTGCTATAACACTGCGGAGATCACCGCGACCGGCAGCAAGGCCGGCGGCATCATCGGCGGCACCAGCAGCGAAATGACTCTTACAAGCTGCTACAACACCGGCAAGATCACCGGCGCGAATGGCGGCGGCATTGCGGGTGAGGTCAAGGGCAATGTGAACTGGAGCGGCACTGTGCAGGGGAATATCTCCATCTCCAGCTGCTATTCCATCGGTGAGGCAAACACCGCCGTGTTCGGCAGTGTGGATGCGAGTTCCTCTGAGATTTCCAAGTGCTATTATCTGAACACACTGGCAGCGGACGAGAACGCCGAGGCGCTGAGCACGGCGGATCTCAAGGATGCCGACCTGTCCGACGCCTACGGCGCGATCTGCGGCGGCTATCCCGCGCTCAGGTGGCAGAAGAACGTGACCTTCCACGAGGCAAACGGCGAGGGTACGGTCGTTGCCGCGCTCTGCACGGTGAAGGGCTATACGCGCTACACCTGCTCCAAGTGCAGCGCGAGCTACCGCACGGCGTATGTCGCGGCGCTCGGCCATGACTTCTGTGAGGACACCGAGGGCTGCGCGGACTGCGTGCTGACCCCGCCGACCTGCACCGAAGCGGGCAAGATCGTCCGTACCTGCCGCAGAGACGGCTGCACCGAGACGAAGGAAGACGTTGTTCCGGCGAAGGGCCATACGCCCAAGGCCGGCAGCGAGCAGGTATTCCCGGCCTATAAGACCTATATCTGCGACGTGTGCGGCGCGAGCTACACGGTTTGGAACGACGACCGTCTCGGCCACATTTCCTTCCCGGAATCGGTCGTAACGACGATCACCGCTGCGGACGAGGGAAGCTATCCCTGGATCTTCAACAGCGAGACCAACCGTTTTGAAAGCAGCAATCAGGATGTGAACAGCTCCGTTTCCAAGACCTCCTTCAGCTTTACGCTGAATGCGTCCTGCGCGCTGCGCTTTGACTACGGCGTTTCCTCCGAAAACGGCTACGACAAGTTCACCATCACATTGACGGCGGACGGCTCGGAGGCCGAGACGCTGGCAAACGGCATCAGCGGCGAGACCACCGGCAGCGTCGATAAGACGCTCGAGGCCGGAAGCTATACGCTGACCCTTGCCTACAGCAAGGATTCCGCATCCAAGAGCGGCTCTGATACCGCCTATGTGAGCGGCCTGACGCTCTCCGGCATGGTTCGCGTCATTGTGGAAAACACGACCTTCCCGAAGGCGAACGGCGCTGCATGGGACGGTACGCTGGTCGATAAATGGGTCGCGCTGAACAGCGATTCGACCATGATGACCAGCATCGTCGCGGCGCTGGACGGCCACACGGTCGAGGGCGCGGACAGCGGCTACATTTCCTCCATTGATGGCCTTTCCCAGAGAGACGGCGGCAGCATGTCCGGCTGGATGGGCACGCTCAACGACTGGTTCACCGACAGCGGCTTCTCCGATGTGACCGCTGCGTCCGGCGCGCTGGAGACCGGCGACGAGATCCGCCTTATGTACACCTGCACTGTCGTGGATATCGGCGGCGACTGGGAGAGCACCGATACCTCCCTGAAGGCGCTCACCTTCAGCGAAGGCACGCTGAAGCCCGCCTTCACCGGTACGACCTACGCCTACACCCTGAATGTCCCCGAAGGCACGACCGCGCTTCTGGTCACGCCGACGGCGGCCAATAAAAACTATCAGGTTCGTACTTATCTCGGTACGCAGACCAACGGCAAGCAGTACAAGCGCACCGCGATGGTGCCCGTGCAGGACGGCAGCGTCATTACCGTCGTCTGCGCCGATCCCAGCTGGCCCACCATGAACGAGGGCAGCGACGGCAAAAAGACCTATACGGTCACGGTTCGCGTCGGTGCGGTCAACACGGCTCCGGCCATCAAGAGCGGCGTTGTCAACCCGGCGGAGGCGTCTGTCACGCTCGGCACGGCTTGGACGCTCGACCTGTCCACAATTTTTGAGGACGCGGACAATGACGCACTGACCTATCAGGTCAAGATCGGCGAGGCCGACTGGACATCTGCAAGCGCCAGCTTCACCTATACGCCCGCTGCGGCCGGTGTCACGACGCTTGCCTTTAAGGCAAACGACGGCACGGAGGATTCTCCGGAGTACACCGTCACGCTCAAGGCCCGCACCGAGGCGACTGCGCATGTGACGCTTTCGCTTCAGGCGGAGAACATGTTTATCCAGAAGCCCGTGCGCGTCGAGGTCTCGAGCGGTCTTGCCGAGAGCTACGGCTACGCGGACGAGGTGCTGAACGGCGTTTCTGCGCTGGACGTGCTTGTCCGGCTGCATGAGCTGACCTTCGGCGACGATTTTACCGCCGAGACCAAGGAGACCTACCTTGCTGTGAGCAACGGCACGATCACCACGGTCAACGGCGAAAAGACCTCTGCGTTCAGCTTCGCAGTGGACGGCGAATATCCCTGCGACAAGAACGGCGAGTACAACACCCAGTACGGCTATACCGGCTATACCATCAGTCAGGCGCCGGTCGGCGAGGACGGAAACGTCGAATTCTTCTTCTATCAGGACACCAGCATGTACATGGACTATTACACATGGTTCGTGGATGAAGAAGGAAACCGCCTGAATATGCTCAATGCCACGGCAGGCGAGAGCTTCACGCTCGGTATGCAGGGCTATATGTACGCCTACGGCGGCGGCCTCAAGCCCGAGGACCGCGTGACGCACGGCGCGTCCTGGGATCCCGAGGATACGCAGATCTGCACGGTCGATGAATACGGCGTTCTGACTCCGGTCACCGGTAAGACGGTCGGCGCGGACGGCAAGGTCACGCTTTCCTTCGCAGCGGCCGGCACCTATGTGCTCTCTGCAAAGGGCGACGAATACACCGACATCGTTTCCCCGTGGCTCACGGTGACTGTTGCCGAAGCGCCCAAATCGAGCGACGCAGGCGTCACCTCCGTCACGGTCGCAGGTACTGCGGCGCAGGCCGGTGAAAACAACAGCTACTCCGTGACGCTTCCTGCCGGAACGAATGTCACGGCGGCAAGCTTCGAGATCGTACTCTCCGATGAAAAGGCGAGCATCACCGCAGGCCCGACGGCCAGCGGCAGCGACTGGAGCTTCACCGTTACCGCAGAGGACGGCACGGCCGTGACCTACACGGTCCATGTCACGCTCGAGGCGGATGCGGATTATGCGCAGGTTCTGCGCGACCTGCTCGTCTACATCAAGGACGTCGCAGTCCTCAATCCGTCCTATGGCTCCCAGAAGGGTGAATGGGCGGTTCTGGCGGAGGCCAGAGGCGGCGTCGAGGATACCGCGTGGTACAACACCTATCTCGCAAATATCCGCGCGCATGTCGCGGACGTGGACGGCGTTCTCACGAACGACGGCACCTACACCGAATACTCCCGCCTGATCCTTGCGCTTTCCGCGCTGGGTGAGGATGCGTCGGCATTCCAGGCAGGCAGCAAGACCTACGATCTGACGGCCCCGCTGCTGGAGCTTTCGAGCAGCAGTGAGGTCACCTATAAGGTCTCCGAGCAGGGTACGAACGGCACGGTCTTCGCGCTGATCGCGCTCGATTGCAGAGGCTATAAGAAGTCTCAGGGCGCGGCAGTCCGCGAAGCGCTCATCGCCCAGCTGCTCAAGACGCAGCAGAACGGCGCGTGGTCGATCTCCAACGACGGCACTGGCGGCCTTGACAAGGATATGACCGCCATGGCGGTGCAGGCGCTGGCGCCCTACCGCAGCCGCGCGGACGTTGCCGCCGCGATCAACAGCGCGATGCGCTGGCTGAGCGAGAAGTTCCAGGAGACCGGCGATTACGGCTCCTCCGAGACCGCCGCGCAGGTGATCGTTGCGCTGAGCGCGCTTGGACGCGACGCGGCCACCGATCCCGACTTTGTCACGGCAAATGGCGTGAGCCTGCTGTCGAACTTCCTGAGCTATGCCGACAGCCGGACGGACGGCTTCCGCCACAAAAAGACCGGTACGGTCAACCAGATGTCTTCCGAGCAGGCGGCCTATGCGCTGGTCGCATATGACCGCTTCAAGAAGGCGCAGAACAGCCTTTACGACATGACGGATGTGGTCGAGCCGACGCCTGCGACGGTGCAGGAGGTCATTGACAAGATCAACGCCATCGGCACGGTCACAGAGCGCAGCTATTCCGCGATCTCCGAGGCACGCAGTGCGTATGACGCGCTTTCCGCAGAGGACAAGGCAAAGGTCACCAATTATGATGTGCTTGTCGCCGCGGAGACCCGCTATGAAGAGCTCCTGAAGGCAAAGAAGGAGCAGGCGCTTGCCGAGCTGGCAAAGGCCTATGCGGACATCGACAAGAACAAGTACAGCGAGGCTGCGCAGAAGAAGCTCCTGAGCATCTTCCAGAACGCACAGCTCGACATTACGGCGGCGAAGTCCTGTGAGCAGGTCGAGCTGCTGCTGGAAAAGGCGCTCCAGGATCTTAAGGACGTCAAGGAGGGCAGCATCCGCGTGACCTTCCGCCTGATCGGCGCGGCTGAGGCGACGCAGGACGTCAACCTGACGGACAGCACCTATCTGCCCGAGTATGTGACCTGGATCCCCACGACGCGCTACACGCTCGACGAGGACGCAACGGTCTACGACCTGTTCACAGAGGCGCTCAATGAGGCGGGACTTTACAGTGTCGGCGCGGAGAACAATTACGTCCGCACGATCTATGCCCCGACCATCCTCGGCGGCTATGCGCTGAGCGAGTTCACCAACGGCAAGCGCTCCGGCTGGATGTACACGGTCAACGGCCTGCATCCGGATGTCGGTTTGAAGGACAAGACGCTTCAGGACGGCGATATCGTTGTCTGGCACTATGTCAACGACTACTCCTATGAGGTCGCGGACTGGAAGGGCGACGCTTCTCATCCTTCGCTCGGCAGCGGCGCTTACTACTACGCATGGCTCCGCGCGCAGGATATCACGCCGGAGGAGTATGTACGGCTCCACATTGGCGAGATCCTGACCGTCGGACGCCACGGCTCCGCCAATCCGTCCAGTGTAAAGGTCTCCGACCTCGGCAAGTCGATCACCTTTACCTTCAAGCCGGACGCAGGCTACCGCGTCAAGGACGTGAAGGTGAACGGCAAGTCGGTCGGTGCGGTCACGAGTTACACCGTGAAGAAGCTCACGATCTTTACCCGCATCGTTGTGGAGTTCACGGACGACACGCTGCCGTTCGAGGACGTGACGACGAACGACTGGTTCTATGACGACGTTGCGTTCGTGTACGGCGAGGGCCTCTTCGCCGGTACGAGCAGCACGGCCTTCAGCCCGAACGCATCCATGACCCGCGCGATGCTCGTCACGGTGCTCTACCGTCTGGAGGGCAAGCCCACAGTCCGCGGCAGAAGCGGCTTCTCGGATGTCGTCGTGAACAGCTACTATGAGGATGCAGTGACGTGGGCTGCGGACAATGGCATTGTCAACGGCACCGGCACGACCACCTTCAGCCCGGACACCAACGTAACCCGTGAGCAGCTGGCGGCGATCCTCTACCGCTACGCGCAGTATAAGAAGTATTCCACCAAGGCAAGCGCGAGCCTGAATGGCTTCAGCGATGCACAGAGCGTTTCCAGCTACGCAAAAACGCCGCTCGAGTGGGCGGTCGCCGAAAAGCTGGTCAACGGCGCGAACGGCAAGCTCATGCCCAAGGGCGATGCGAGCCGTGCGCAGGTCGCCGCGATTTTCCACAGATTTGTGGAAAATGTCGCCAAGACCGCAAAATAACAGCTTCCGCAGCAGGACTGCCCGGTTTTCCGGGCAGCCCTGATTGCGGCGTTTATGGGGGATTTTACTATGAAGCAAATTCGCAGACTGACGGCGCTGCTTTTGACGCTCTGCGTCCTGTTTACACTGGCGGCCCCGGCCTTTGCAGCGTCGAGCGTGCAGAGCGAAATGAAGGACTCGGCGGAGTATATGCTTTCCACCGTCAAAGCGCCGGAGGTCGGCTCTATCGGCGGCGAGTGGGCAGTCATCGGACTGGCACGTTCCGGCTGCTCCGTCCCGGCAAATTACTTTGAAAGCTACTATGCGCGCGTCGAAAAGTATGTCAAGGACTGCAAGGGCGTGCTGCATGAGAGAAAATATACGGAATATTCCCGCGTCATTCTGGCGCTGACGGCCATCGGCAAGGACCCGTCGAACGTGGCGGGCTATGACCTGCTCAAGCCGTTGGGCGATTTCGAGAAAACCGTCTGGCAGGGGATCAACGGCCCCATCTGGGCGCTGATCGCGCTCGATTCCGGCAATTACGACATTCCCAAAAACAGCGAGGCCAAAACGCAGGCCACGCGCCAGCTCTATATCGACGAGATCCTGAAAAACCAGATGAAGGATGGCGGCTGGAATCTGACCGGCAGCGGCGATTCCGACGTCGATCTGACGGCGATGGCCTTGCAGGCGCTTGCCAAGTATCAGGATCAGAAGGCCGTCAAAACGGCGACAGACCGTGCGTTGACATGGCTTTCCAAGGCACAGGACGGCGAGGGGCGCTTTGCGTCCTGGGGAACGACGAACGCGGAATCCGTCGCACAGGTCATTGTGGCCCTGTGTGAGCTGGGCATTTCGCTGGACGACAGCCGCTTTGTCAAGAACCGGCACACCCTGACGGAGGCGCTCCTTTCCTTCCGGCAGTCGGACGGCGGCTTTACGCACGTTCTGGACGGCTCGGACGGCAACAACCAGATGTCGGCAGAGCAGGGCTTCTACGCCCTTGTCGCCATCGATCGCGCAGAAAACGGGAAAAACAGCCTCTACAGCATGAGCGACGCGGCCAAGAGCACGCAGAAGCCCTCCGGCGAGATCAAGAAGGGCGAGGCAAATGCAGCCGTCAAAGTTCCCGCCGTGACCGCGCCCGGTACGACCTTCACCGACGTGAAAAATCATGCGAATCAGGCGGCGATCGAAGAGCTTGCCTCCCGCGGCATCATCAACGGCATGGGCAAGGGAACCTTCATGCCCAACAAGACCATGACCCGCGCGGAATTCGCGGCAATCGTCACCCGTGCACTTGGTCTCGCGGCGAAGGATACGAAGGCGTTTACGGACGTGCCGTCCGGCAAGTGGTACGCGGGCTTCATCGGCACGGCCAACAGCTACGGTGTTGTAAACGGCGTCGGCGGCGGTAAATTCAACCCCGAGGGCACCATCACCCGGCAGGAGGCCGCAGCCATGGTAGCAAGAGCCGCGAAGCTCTGCGGCCTGGACACGACCATGGACACAGCCGCCACGCGGGATACGCTGGCGCAGTTCGGCGATTACCGCAGCGCGGCAAGCTGGGCAAAGGAGCCGCTGGCATTCTGCTATTCGGCGGGCATCCTAGACCAGAGCGACCTCAACATTGAACCGGAAAAGGCCATCCTGCGCTGCGAGATCGCGCAGATGCTCTATAACATGCTGACGGCGGCGGAGTTGATCTAAGTGGAATTCTGGAAGAAAAACAAATGGAAAATAATCATCCCCGCGCTGATCGTGCTCGTCCTCGCGGCGGCGTTCGTCCTCGGTGACCGGGCGCCGGCAGGGGAGAAGCCGGGTGCGGAGACGATGCAAACGCAGCAGCCGGAGGCGGCAGTTCCTGCGGAGCCGCTGCCGGACAGCCTTGATCCGGAGCCGGAGACGCCGGCGGAACCGGCGCAGTCCGAACCGGATACAGCGGAGCCTTCGGAGGAGGAAAGCTCTAAGCCGGATGCGCCGTCCGAGCCTTCGGAGGAAGCATCGGCTGAGACAACAGACACGCCGGACGGCGCACTGGAGGAGGCCCCGGAGGGCTACGAATGGCGCGACGGGATGCTTGTGAACGTAGAGACGGGCAAGGACAAATACCAGACCGACCCTGTCCCGGAGGGCAAGCCTCTGCCGGTCGAGCCGGAGGATGTGACGGTCGGCGACGGGGAATATACCTGCACGCTGTCCATCTCCTGCGCCACGATTCTCGACAATCTGGAGCTGTGCGACCCGGAAAAGGTGGAGCTGGTGCCGGAGGACGGCTGGATTCTGGAGCCGATGACCGTCACGTTCTATGAGGGCGAAAGCGTGTTCAACGTTCTGCAAAGAACGTGCAAGCAGCAGAAGATCCACATGGAATTCACCAATACGCCGGTCTATAACTCGGCCTATATCGAGGGGATCGGCAATCTTTACGAGTTTGACGTCGGGAATCTGTCCGGCTGGATGTACAAGGTCAATGACTGGTTTCCAAACTATGGGTGCAGCCGCTACCAGCTCAAGGACGGCGACGTGATCGAGTGGGTCTATACCTGCGACCTCGGCTACGATGTGGGCGGCGGCTACGCAACAGGGAGCGAATGAGAAATAAGGACGCCTTTTCAGGCTTTCATCCGACCATCAATTTTCTATATTACGCACTGGTGCTGCTCTTTTCGATGTGCCTGATGCACCCGGCCTATCTGGCAATCTCGCTGGCCGGGGCATTGGCCTATGACATTACCCTGAAGGGCCGGAAAGCGGTGCGGTTTGCCGTCATGGGACTTTTGCCCATGGCGGCGCTTGCCGCGCTCGTCAATCCGGCCTTTAACCATGAGGGCGCGACGATTTTAACCTATTTGCCGAGCGGCAACCCGCTGACGCTCGAATCCATGCTCTACGGCGCAGCAGCTGCGGTCATGCTGGCAAGCGTTGTGCTCTGGTTTTCAAGCTACAACGAGGTCATGACCTCGGACAAGTTTGTCTACCTGTTCGGGCGCGTCATTCCGGCGCTGTCGCTCGTTCTTTCGATGGCGCTGCGCTTTATTCCGAAATTCAAGGCGCAAATGCAGACCGTCAGCGAAGCGCAGGCTTGCATCGGCAGAGATACGAAAAACGGCAGTGTGTTCCGCCGTGTCGGGAACGCCGTCAAAATTTTCTCCATCATGGTCACATGGAGCTTGGAGAACGCCATTGAAACCGCGGATTCCATGCGTTCGCGCGGCTACGGTCTGCCCGGACGCACGGCATTTTCCATCTATCGCTTCGACGACCGGGACAAAGCCGCGCTTGCGTGGCTGATCTTCTGCGGCGCGTATCTCATTTCGGGCTGGATGGCGGGCGGAACGTACTTCCGCTACTATCCGACCGTGAAAACCGCCGCATGGACGCCGATGACCGTGAGCTTTATGCTCGTCTATCTTGCACTGGTGCTGACACCGGTGATTCTCGACCGAAGGGAGGACAGACAGTGGAAGTCTTTACAATCAAGCATCTGAATTTTGCATACCCCGAACAGGAAAAAAACGCGATTTTCGACCTGTCGCTGTCCGTCCGACCGGGAGAATTTCTGGTGATCTGCGGTCCCTCGGGCTGTGGAAAATCGACGCTTCTGCGGCAGCTCAAGACGGTCCTCACACCGCATGGACGCAGAAACGGTGAAATCCTGTTTGAAAATACGCCGCTTGACGAGCTGTCCCAGCGCGAACAGGCCGAGAAGATCGGCTTTGTGCAGCAAAGTCCTGAAAATCAGATCGTCACCGATAAGGTCTGGCACGAGCTGGCGTTTGGCCTGGAATCCCTCGGCTACGACACGCCGACCATCCGCCGCCGCGTCGCGGAGATGGCAAGCTTCTTCGGTATCCAGACGTGGTTTTATAAGTCCGTCACGGAGCTGTCCGGCGGACAAAAGCAGCTCTTGAATCTCGCATCGGTCATGGTCTTGCAGCCGAAGGTGCTGATTCTCGACGAGCCGACGAGCCAGCTTGACCCGATTGCCGCGTCGGATTTCCTTGCCACCCTCGGCAAGATCAATCGGGAGCTTGGCACGACGATCATCCTGACGGAACACCGTCTGGAAGAAGCGTTCTCGTTTGCGTCGCGCGTGGCGGTCATGGACGGCGGCAGACTCCTTTGCACCGGAGCGCCTGCCGAAGTGGGCGCGGAGCTGAAAAACAGCGGAAACGCGATGTTTCTCGCCATGCCCGCCGCCATGCGCATCTGGGCGGCGACGGATTCTACGGCGGCCTGCCCCATCTCCGTCTGCGACGGTCGGAACTGGCTGCTCGATTACGCGAAAACGCATGAGCTGCGACCTGTTCCGGAAGAAAATAAAAACGCACCGGACACGAAAACCGTTGTCTCGGCGCAGGAACTCTGGTTCAAATACGATAAGGACTTGCCCGATGTGGTCAAAGGCCTGTCTTTGGAGCTGCACAAGGGCGAATTTCTGGCACTGCTCGGCGGCAACGGCACGGGCAAGACGACCACGCTCAAGCTGCTGGCAAACCTGAAAAAAGCCTATCGCGGCGAGCTTGCCATCACCGGCAGCGTCGGGATGCTCCCGCAGAATCCACAGGCGCTGTTCGTAAAGTCGACCGTGCGCGCGGATTTGTTGGAGATTTTACCAAAATCCGAACGCAAAACCGAGCGGCTTGCACAAGTCGTTTCCCTCTGCAAATTGACCGACCTGCTTGACCGTCATCCGTATGATCTTTCGGGCGGCGAACAGCAGCGCGCGGCGTTGGCGAAGATCCTGCTTCTGAATCCCGACATTCTGCTCCTGGACGAGCCGACAAAGGGCTTGGACGCAGAGTTCAAGCAGGTTTTCGGACAGATTCTCCGGACGCTGCAAGCGTCCGGCGTGGCAATTCTGATGGTCAGCCACGATGTTGAGTTCTGTGCGAAATACGCCGACCGCTGCGCCCTGTTTTTTGACGGCAGCATCGTCACGGAGGCCGAGCCGCGCACGTTCTTCTCCGGCAACAGCTTCTATACGACCGCCGCAAACCGCATCGCACGGGATGTGCTGCCCGAAGCCGTTACGCCGGAGGATGTAATTGCAGCCTGCGGCGGCACGGTCGAGCGGGAAGCGGCGCTGCCGGAATACCAGCGCATCCCGCCCGCACCGGAAAAGAAAGCGCAGGCGGCGAAAAAGCTCCCGGTCTGGCGAAAAATCCTCGCCGCCGTGTCGGGAATCGTATCGCTGGTCTTAATCGTTCAGACGCTCAACGTCACCGATCTTACGAAGCTCGTGGATGCAGGCGGGCTGACGAACCTCGCGGGCGACCAATTGAAGCTCTACGGCATTTTGCTTGCTGCACTTCTTGTGTTCGCGCTGTCCATTGGACGGAAGGCAGACAGGCCGGACTATCTGGTGCAGACGCCGCTTGAAAAACGCAAGCTCCAAAAGCGCACCGTGACTGCCACGCTGCTCATCCTGCTTTTGATTCCTCTTACGCTGTTTGTCGGTGTGTACTACTTCGCAGGACGGAAATACTATTTCATTTCGCTGCTCATCCTGCTCGAATGTATGCTGCCCTTCTTCCTCATTTTCGAGGGCAGAAAGCCGCAAGCCAGAGAGCTTGTGCTGATTGCCGTGCTTGTTGCGCTGAATGTGGCAGGACGTGCCGCTTTCTTCATGCTGCCGGAATTTAAGCCCGTTGTCGCCATGACGATCCTCGCTGGCGTTGCCTTCGGCGGCGAAACGGGATTCTTAGTTGGCGCAATGACGATGCTTGTCTCGAATATGCTGTTCTCGCAAGGCCCGTGGACGCCGTGGCAGATGTTCGCCATGGGCATCATCGGCTGGCTGGCCGGTGTACTCTACCGAAAGGGCGTTCTGCGGCGCGGTCGCCTGAGTCTTTGTATCTTCGGCGTGATCTGCTCGACCGTCGTGTTCGGCGGCATCATGAATCCTGCATCCGCGCTTATGTGGTCCAACACGATCAACTGGAAAATCATTTTAAGCTACTATATCACCGGCATTCCGGTCGATCTGGTGCGTGCCGTCGCCACGTTCTTCTTCCTGTGGCTGGGTGCGGAACCCATGCTAGAAAAGCTCGACCGCATCAAAACGAAATACGGTCTTGCGGAGTGAAAATGTCAGAACGTCCCTTGAGAGCTTGTCTCTCAAGGGACGTTCCCTTTTATTTTCGCTTCTTAGCCGCCAGCTGTTCCGGCGGCATCGGGACATTCAGCCCCTCGATTTTCAGGCCCCATTCTTCCACCTTGGACATGAATTCCGCCCGGTCTGCGCGATAGGGGTAGAGTCCATATTCCAGTACGCCAAACTCCATCTTTGTAGTATAAGCGGATTCTGGCGGAAATTGAATGTAAAAGCTGCGAAGGCCTAGTGGGTCGCGCAGGAGAAAATAAGTAGGCGGATCCACTTTGACAGGGTATTTGGGGATCCTGCGCGTACAGAACAAAATGCCTTCAGAAAAATAGGGCGCATTGCCGTGGTTACTGCCGCCACATTGACCAAAATCGAGAAGTCGTATTGTCTCAAAGGCATTCCAGCGATAGAAGCGTTTCCAGAGAAACACCTTTATAAGACAGCCATCTTTAGACATTTGAAGTTCCTTAAAGAATGAAGGAATATAAAGTAACAGTGGAATTCCAACAATGTACATTACGATACGCCACGCATCATTGAAAAATGCAAATATGATCATGAGCAGAAGAAGAATGCAATAGGCAATGCCGCTTCCGGTACCCTCTTTTACTTTGAGCATATTGTTCGTCCTCCTTTTTGCAGAATGCACAGCTTTGCCGCGCCGCATTCAGAGGCAGAAATCAAAACACTACGGTGGGACGTCCTTGAATTGGGCCTGTAGGCTCAGGGCAATGCGGCTGGGAACGATGCTGAGGAGCCGCGCATAGTTTTTCTTGTTGTATCGTTCGATGCGCTGACGCTCGTTTCCATATTTCCAAACTCAGAAGGCCCAGGTGCCGTCGCGGAAGATGGCGACGGTCTTGCCGCCGGTGCAGACGGCGTCGATGGAGAGGTCGGCGGAGCCGATCATGAAGTCCTCGTGGACGGAGGAATCGTTCACGCCCAGCGCGCGGCACTCCTCGAGCGTCTTGTGCTCGAAATCGCGGATGGTGTCGGCGAAGCCCATGCCGAGCGCGAGATGGCAGCAGGCGTTCTCGTCAAACAGCGTGTTGTAGAACAGAATGCCGGTCTCGTTGATGGGGGAGTTGAACGGAACGAGCGCGCATTCGCCCAGATAGCAGCTGCCCTCGTCCATGCCGATCAGCTTGCTGAGCAGCTCGTTGTTCTTCTCTGCATGCCATTCGACGGCCTTGCCCTCATGGAAGCGGATCCAGAAGTCCTCGATCAGCTGGCCCTGATAGGACAGCGGCTTGGTGGAATGGACGACGCCCTCGGCCTTGCCCTTCATCGGGGAGATGAAGCATTCCTCGGTGGGAATGTTGGGGTTGAAGAAAATGCCCTGAAGGCTGGTGTCGCCGCCGCCCTTGAATTCACCCTCGGGGATCATGCCGACGGAGAAGTCGGTGCCGTTTGCGGAGTGATAGCGCAGCTCCTCGATGCCGAGGCTGTTGAGGTAGGCACAGCGGTCGTGCAGATCCCTGTTGTGCGATTCCCACGCGGCGATGGGATCGTCGTCCACGCGGCTGGTGGCAAGGATGGCTTCCCACAGCTTTTCGATGGCCTGCGAGGTGCGCAGCTCCGGGAAGAGCTTCTTGGCCCACGCCGCGCCGGGAACGGCCGCGATGCACCACTGATATTTGTTTTCCATCTTATCGCGGTACGGCTTGATGATGGGGTAAAGCTTCTGTTGGGACTTCATCAGCTTTTCCTGATTGATGCCCTTGAGGCCGTCGGGATCCTCGGAGATCAGATAGATCCGGCAGGGAAGCACGTCCACATAGTGCTGCCAGCGCGCTTCGGCGTAGTTGGGCAGCGTGGAAAGCGTGGACAGGCTCTGATAGCGGACGTTCAGCTTCTGGAGCGGCTGATAGCTCCAGTCCACGACGACCTTCTTGGCCTTCAGCTTGTAGCATTCCTCAACGACCATCTGGACGAATTCCGGCTGGTCAAGCTCGGCGTAAATAAAGACCTCCTGGCCCTTCTGGACATTGACGCCCGCCTTTGCGATCAGCTGGGCATATTTTCTGAGAATTGTCTTTTTCATAAGAACACTCCTTGTGTTGAATTTCAGACTTTCATCATAGCACATTTTTCCGGATTTGAAAAGAAAGCGGAGAAAAAATACTGCGCCGGGAGAAAAACGCGCGGTTGCAGGAAACGGCGGGATGTGGTATGGTAAAGAAAAAACGAAAAGGAAGGTCATACCATGCAGACTGCAAAGGAGCTTCTGAAATTTATTGAAAGCAGCCCGAGCTGCTACCATGTGATCCGCAATTTCCGCGAGCTGCTTCGCGCGGAGGGCTATACGGAGCTGTACGAGCAGGAGAAGTGGACGCTCACGCAGGGCGGGAAATACTTCGTGGTGCGCAACGAGTCCTCCGTGATCGCGTTCCGCGTGCCCGGCTTTGATTTTACGGGCTTTATGATGAGCGCGGCGCACAGCGATTCGCCGACGTTCAAGATCAAGGAAAATCCGGAGCTGGCGAATGCGTTCTGTGTCCGGCTGGATACGGAAAAATACGGCGGGATGCTGATGGGAACGTGGCTCGACCGGCCGCTTTCCGTGGCCGGACGGCTGATGGTGCGCGAGAGCGGCAGGATCGTCACAAAGCTTGTGAACGTAGACCGCGACCTGCTCATTATCCCGAACGTGGCCATCCACATGAACCGCAATGCCAACGACGGCATGAAATTCGCCGCGAATATCGACACCTATCCGCTTTTCGGCGGCGCGGACGCGAAGGACAGCTTCCTGAAAACCGTCGCGGAGGCGGCAGGCGTGCAGGAGGCGGACATCCTCGGACACGATCTGTTCCTCTATGTGCGCGGCTGCGGAACGGTGCTCGGCGCGAAGAAGGAGCTGATCGCCTCGCCGAAGCTGGACGATCTGGAATGCGCCTTCGGCTGCATGAAGGGTTTCCTGGCGGCGAAGCCGTCCGGAAGCGTTCCCGTTTGCTGCGTTTTCGACAACGAGGAGGTCGGCAGCCAGACCAAGCAGGGCGCGGCCTCGACGATGCTCTCCGACGTGCTGCACCGGATCAACGCTGCCTGCGGCCGGACGGAGGAGGAATACCGCATGGCCGTCGCCGCGAGCTTCCTCGTTTCGGCGGACAATGCGCACGCCATGCATCCCAACCATCCCGAATATGCCGACAGCGCCAACTGCCCGCAGCTGGGCGGCGGCGTGGTCGTCAAATACAACGCCAACCAGCGCTATACCACCGACGCGGTCTCTTCCGCGATCTTCCGCAGCGTCTGCCGCGATGCGGGCGTGCCGGTGCAGGTCTACGCCAACCGCTCCGACCTTCCCGGCGGCTCGACGCTGGGCAGCATCGCCAATTCGCAGGTGTCGCTGAACACGGTGGATATCGGCCTTGCGCAGCTCGCCATGCACTCGGCCTACGAGACGGCGGCGACGGCGGACCTCGGATATCTCGTGGACGCCATGACGGAATTCTACGGCAGAAGCCTGACGGCGGAGCCGGGCGCGGCGTATTCCCTCTAAGACGAGAATATGACAGTCCTGCTGTGCCTGATCGCCGGGTTTGCGCTTTGCGGCGTATGGTTTGCCTGCTGCGCGCGGCTCCGGGTGTGGCTGAAAAAGTGGCCGTGGGCGGCGCAGCTTGCGCCTGCGCTGGCGGCAGCTCCGTTTCTGGCCGGACTTGCTCTGACGTCGGGCTTTGTGCCGCATACATGGGATGTCCAGACGCTTCTGCGTTCCGGCGGGGCGGCCTGCGCAGCCGCAGTATCTGCCGCTGCGATCACCAGCCTGTGCATTCCGCGAAAGCGCCTGAGCGGACGCGCCCTTCGAATTTGAGGATCGGATCGCAGTAAATATTCGACGTATGAAATCGAGACCACTCCGGTGTCCGGAGCGGTCTCGACTCTTTTGCATCGAATGCAGTTCTTCCCAACGCGGCGCGGCGGACCGTGCTGCCGGAAGCATACGGCAAGGCCGTTATCGCGTCAACTCCAGATTCATCAGGTCGAAATCGATATATTTCCCGTCGATCTTGAAGAATCCCGGAAAGACGCACAGCTTCCGGAAGCCGTATTTCTCATACAGCCGGATGGCGCGGATGTTGTCGCTGCGCACCTCGAGATTCAGCTGCTCGAAGCCGTTTTCTCTTGCAAAGGCAAGGAGCGCGTCCA
>ENA-ORNQ01000947-ORNQ01000947.1-human-gut-metagenome-genome-assembly--contig:-NODE-947-length-25313-cov-2.757701_pt1 | contig 25313 bp, 20 predicted proteins | sample MGYA00242116_ERZ509024 | MGnify/ENA primary metagenome ERZ509024 (study PRJEB26280, sample SAMEA2338697) | human gut metagenome | biome: human gut; feature: human-associated habitat; material: faeces...
CTGCCGCCGGTACGCTTTACCGTCCAGGAAATACCGGTATCAAAATCATAAACCGTAGCCGTAGTACCGCGCTTAAAAATATTGGTAACCTGAGACCATTCCATATATGTGCCGGTAGAAACCTTTCCGCCGCTGCTTACAGCCGGAGCACTATTATTAGAGGCATTACTATTATTAGATGTATTACTGGTAGGTGCAGGAGTAGCCTTAGGCGTAGGGGAAGGCGTATTGCCCAAGCGGTCTGCATTGGCATCGATTTCCTCAATCGGCATCCTCTTTGCCTCATTAGCATATAAAACATGATTGGTTGCATTGCCGACAAACCCGGTTACTTCAATATCATTATACTTTTGAAAAAGTCTTACTGCGTATTCCGTAAGGGAACCGAAATATCCGGTTACCTTATAATTATAATAGCCCAAATCTCTCAAGCGGCACTGCAGATTCACAACCTCAAAGCCGTTATCATTCAATTCCAGCTCCGGATATGTCACTTCAGGTTCAGGCTGCTGCATATCCTCCAAAGGCAATGTTTCTTCTACCGTAACAATGCCCGTATCCAGATCCGCCTGTGCTCCGGCCTGAATGCCCAACGCACAAAATACGGTAACCGCGAGCACAACCCCTGTAAAGTAATGCTTTATCAAAGTGTATCCCCTCTTTTTATTGGATTGATACTATTAGTATAGCAAAACGAAAGCAAAAAGTCAATATATTTTGTAAGTTTTTCGTAATAAATACGTAACATATTAATTTTGTCGCTGCGAGAACCTGCATCCGCAATAATTCTGCCGATATAAAGAATACTGCCGCGAAAGTTCAATAGACCGCTGATAGCCATTTTTCTTTTTAAAATCAGAGGGCAAAAAAGCTACCTGGTATTTTTTGGCCATCTCCTGACCAATAGTATTGATCACATCCGCATTTTTATGGGGAGAAACCGTAAGCGTAGTCGTAAAAAAATCAAACCCCTTCTCCTTTGCTGTACGGGCAGTCAGCTCCAACCGCTGTGCAAAACAGACCGTGCACCGCGTGCCGCCTTCAGGTTCCTGTTCCAACCCCTTTACGGCGGCTTCATATTGCTCCGGTACATAATCGGCCGTGATCAAAGTAACCGGATTTTGGGTATCCAGCCGTTCGATCAGCTTTTTTTGATGCATCAGCCGTAAAGAATACTCCTCCTGCGGATAAATATTCGGGTTATACCAAAATACCGTAACAAAAAAATGTGCTGACAGCGTTTCCAGGCAGGAACTGCTGCACGGACCGCAGCAGCTATGCAGCAAAAGCTTAGGCGTACCCGACAACGATGCAAGGATCTGATCCTGCTCTTTTTGATATGACATACAACCTCCCCATCCGGAGTAAAAAAACGACATATGCCCGCTGCCGGCTCCTCCGGCTTAAAAATACCGCCAACGGTCTTACTATAAAAATAGCATTAAAAAACTGCCGCCCCTGCCGGAAAAATTTTTTCCTCTGCAGGGGCTGACGCAGCATCTTATTCAGGAACCTCTTAATTAGTTGCCCTTTTTCTTTTTTATACCAACGGCCACTACAACGCCGATCACAACGCCGACTACCGCCGCACCTGCTATAATAACAGCTGCCGTACCGCCGGAAAGACCTGCGGCGGCATCTCCGCTTCCATTATTTCCATTCTCTGTAGGCGCCGGTGTAGCGTCTAACTTATCCCCTATATCGGAGGTCTTTACGTCCTCGGCAATACCGGTGCCGAATACCGAAATTTCAGCAATAGAGGTTTTAGAATAATAGCTATCGGTATAAGAATTATAAAATACCTTATACGAAGCATTTTTAGCATCCTGAGGATCGATATCCTCAGCGTTGAGTAAAAGAATCTTTACATAACGGAAATCTCCCGCCAGTTTCTCACTAATATAAGTACCATCTTCAGACATCTTTGCATCGCGCAAAGCGGTATTACTGATGATCTTCCAGGTAACACCGTCATTGGAAGCCTCCACACGGAATGCAGGAAGCACCGTACCGGTCGTGGGCACAATAGCAATATGAGAAAGGGAATACGCCGCGCCTAAATCATAAAGGATCGTCTGCGTAGAACGGTTAGCCGTAGGTTCCCAAACAGTAATGCCCTTATTGTCGTAAAGATGATCCGTAACATCGATCATTTTTCCATTTAAATACAAGATTCCACCGATCGCAGTCACCTTGGCAGGCGTAATAATATTCCCCGTCAAAGTATTCGTACTGTCATCGGCATAAAGATCCTTATACGGCTCCTCCGTCTCATAGGCCTTTAACTCATCGCAAGTGATCAAAAGTGCCCAATCCTGCGCAGTAGGCTTTGCGGGTACAATATACGTGCCGTTTACTCCGGGTTTGATATCATCTGCAATCTCTATGAACTTACCCGTCAGCGGATTAAACCACATAGCATGATATGTTTGGGATTGATCTAATTTATTGATCACGCCGGTAGTTTGATCTGTATTAAAGAAATAGGCTACCACGGTGGTATTTCCATTATTAGAAGCAATCAATTTATCGTTATCTTTCGCAAAATCGGCATATTCGGTATTATAAAACCGGGGAACCAGATCCTGCCAGGCAAAGGTCTCAAAGAACTTTTTCATATAGCTGACTTCATAGGAGCCCGGTTTACTGAGGCCAATATACCACGGCTCATAGCTGTAAGAACTCGCTTCCCCATACCAGCCGGTATTCTTTTCTGTAGAATAGCAGTTCGCCCAAATGCCGGTAACGCCATAGGTAAAGCCTACACTGCCGTTCAGCACCGCATTCCATGCGCTGTAGCGGTTCGCGTCATATCCGGTAAAGCCGCCGCAGTTGATATCCTCATAATTCGCTTCAGTTTCTATATATGGTTTAATTTTCCCGGAGGTATTGGCATAATAACTCTGATAAAAAGATTTCGGCTGTATCTTTTGACCGTGTCCGCCCTGCAGCGTCCACCACTCGTGCCAATCGGCATCGTCCAGCTTTTGGGCCCGCTTATCCGCAGCCGTCATCGGGTACATATGCGCACCATTGGGATGGTTATAGCCGTCCAGTTCACTGACCAGTGCGGAGGCTGCCATGTAAACCTCCTGTACTTGTTTGCCTTTGGTAGCGCCGGCTTCGGTATCATTGGTGATCTCCTGACCGGAGATCCAAGCAATAGAATAGCAGCCGTAGCGGGCGACACAATAACGAACGAAGCGCAGAAAGTCCTCTTCGCCGATTTTTGTCATCGTACTGGTATGTACGCCAAATCCCAGGGCTACCGTCATATCCTTGGACAGCAGATAGTCAAACATATAATCAATTTTATTATTAAACACTTCAACATTTGGCAAGGTATACTGTTTCGTCCAAATACTGTCCATCTTGCCTCTTTGTCCGCCGCCGTCGGTTTCAGCGGTATCGAAATAGGTTTGATATACATTAAAACCCTTGGCTGCCCGGTCATTTACCTCATGCTCAAACTGACTGCCGCAGTTGCATCCGGGATAGTTGCAGGTAGTAGTTGAAATATAGTTAGGTGCCTGCCAGTTGGTATCGCCCAGCCAGAAGAACGGCGTACCGTCATCATAACACATATAACGGCCGTTTTCAGGTATTTTTAAAAAGCCGTGTTTGGCAATCATAGTATCGCCCGTATTGGCAACGGCGTTAATCGTTCCCTGAATATTATGAAGCCCCGTATTCGAGGTATCACTGCAGGTAACAGTATACGTCCAGCTGCCGGTTTTGGTAGGAGAAAACCGTACACACCAAGTATTTCCTTCTTTCCAAAAACCCGGTGATTTTATCGTAGTCCCGTCACTGTGCACAAATTCAGCATCGATTTCCGCATCCAAATACGCATTTTGATAGTTCACCGCACTTGTAAGCTGAATTTCAACGGGTTTCCACTGCTGCGCTTCATAGTCGTTTCCTTCCGCAAAAACTGCGATTCCGCAAAGCATGGTAAGCGCTCCCGCAAGAATTGCCAGGCACAAAGCCATTGAAAGAATCTTTTTCATTAAATACCTCCATGATTTTTGTATACGGGTTCATTATAGCATAATCATAACAGGTTTTCAATACATATTTACATGATTTTTTTAAATTCTTAAAAAAATTATAACAAAGCTCCTTCTATGCATAAAACCCAGCCAAGAGGAAACACACAATGTCATTCTGCACAAGTGAAGTCCTCCCAAGGGATATTCACGGCTTTTTTCTCTGAGAGGATCTCGTCCACATGCAGCAGCAGCGGAAAATCCCTGGCTTTCAGCACGCCGGCAGCAATCTGATGCTTTACCGCGCGGGCGACGCGCACCGCTACCACGAGAGATTCCAAGGTAACGCCGCTTAGTTCCTCTTTTGTTTGGTCAATAGTAAGACCGCGGCCCAGCAGAATTCCGGCTAACCGTGTTCTGCCGCCATATACCGTTACATATAAATCACCCACACCGCAGGCAAGGGCGTCCAGAGAAGCAGCATCCTGATATTGCAGAAGGCGGTATATTTCTTTAACACTCTGCCCAAAGACGGCTGCCTGGGAATTAAAATGCAGGGGGCTTTCAATACCAAACTGTTTTTGATTCACGCCGATGGTCATGGCGATGCCCAGTGCGTAGCCGTTCTTAAGTGCCACTGCGCTTTCAATTCCCGTAACATCCGTAGAAAGACTGATATGGTAATAATCCGTAGCCATCATAGCCTTCAGCTTTTTTAAAACGGCGATATCCTCGCCGCAGAAGGTTACCTCGGTTTGATCGTGTGCAACGAGCTCATAGCTGGTGCAGGGGCCGCCCACCGCGTTAAGCGATAATTTTTTCCCTAGTTTTTCTAATTTTTGCTGCCATAAACGAGGGTACGTCAGGAGTCTGCCATCGGGGGTATCCATCAAACCCTTGGTAACGGTTAAGACCGGAAGTGTTTCGGGAACAAAGGGGAGTACGGCCTCCCCGAACCAGTCTACGCCGAAGCTGCTCACACCGCCGATTAAAAGATCCGCTCCTGCAATGGCTTCTTCCGTTTGTTCGCTTTGGTAAAACTTCACGCCCGCAGGAAAATTTTTTTCAAATTTCGGATGACGGTTGTTTTTTTTACCGGCGGAGATGATCTCCCGATCCAGCGGCGTCCCCACCAGACGCACCTCATTGCCGTTTTCTCTCGCGGGAAAAGCCAGGGCAGAACCCATCATTCCCGCACCTATAATTGTTATAATCGCCATATTTTTAATTCCTCCTTGGCGCAATGCTCAGTCATGCAGTCCTTTTTTGCGGAGATATTCTATTGCCCACGCGGGATCGTTGGAGGTAAAAAGCATCGCGCCGTTTTGCAGGGCACGGTCATAGAGCTCCGCACTGTCAACGGGAAAGAATACCCACGGTTCCGCGCCGTAGTCTTTACAAAGAGCAAAGCGATTGGCATCCGCTACGGGGTTTTCCGCTGAACCGAACAGACATACGCAGTAAGCATAGTCATAGACAAAGCGTTTTTGCCGCAATCCCATCCATTCCTGGGGAGAATACGCGTGAAGTTTGATGCGAGCACCATATTTTTCAACCAAATACTCATTGAGTTCGCCGCTCCAGGTATTAATAACGCTTCGTTCCAGAACGCCGTACTGCGCCATCATTGCAATAGCCTTTTCGGCGGCACTGTAGGCAAATTCGCCCGCATCAGCCGGATAATCCTTCAATTCAATATTAAACAGCATCTCGCCATCCTCTTTAAAAAATTCTAAAAATTCCTCAAAAGTCGGCACGTGTTCTCCCTTAAATTTCTCGCCTTTCCACAGGCCGGCATCCAATGCGCGTATTTCCCGCAATGTTTTTTCGCGGATCAGCCCGGCGCCGTTCGTGGTGCGGTCCACCGCATGATCATGCATAAGAATCAGCTCGCCGTCTTTGGTCATGTGAATATCGGTTTCGATCATATCCGGTTCCAATACTGCAGCCGATTGAAACGATACCATTGTATTTTCAGGAAAATATTTTGAATTTCCCCGGTGCGCCGCCACCGGGATTTGATTTTTATAAATCAGTCTCATACCATCTTCTCCTGTTTTGAAAAAGTTTGAAATCAATTGAAATCTAATGAAAAACATGATAAAATAAACAAAATCTGATTCCTTTTTCAACAAAAGGAACCAATAAAAAGTATAGTGTTGAAAAACAAAAAAGTCAATATATGACGGAAATTTTGAAGAGGTTGCATCCTCGCCTGCTTTTAATTCTTAAACTTTTTCAATTTCTTGCAAAACATAAATGCTATCCGGCAAGATATAAAAACAACGCCGCCGGGATTTCCGTAATAGAGGAGAAATTATGATTTTATTTGAAAGACAGCAAACGATTCTGCGGCTACTGGAGCAGCACCATACCGCTACAATCAAACAACTGGCCGATGCGGTTTATGCCAGTGAGTCCTCCGTCCGCCGGGATATCGAAGCTTTGGAAAAACAAGGCCGTGTACAAAAGGTCTACGGCGGCGTAATTTTGACCAAATATAAAAACAGCGTCGTTCCTCTTTCTCTGCGGGATACAGAAAACGCAGCGGTGAAAGAAACACTGGCACAAAAAGCAGCAGAACTTATCCCCGACGGCGCAGTGATCTTTTTAGATGCCTCCTCCACTACCCAAAGGATCCTCCGATATATCCATGACCGCCGCAATTTAAAAATCATAACCAATAGTCTCCGCGTCTTCCACGAGGCCGAAGCACTGCACGCAAAACTATACTGTACCGGCGGTACATTCAACAAAAGCAATCACGCCTTCTCCGGGCCGGCGGCCGAGCGTTTTCTCCGTGCTGTATCGGCGGATATCGTATTTTTTTCCAGCCAGGGACTCTCCCTTGAAGGAGAGATCTCCGACGCTTCCGAGGAGGAAACCTCTCTGCGGCGCATAATGCTGGCGCGCGCAGAAAAAAAGATCTTCTTATGTGATTCCTCCAAGCTCGGGCAAAAACGTCTTTTTACGGTATGCACAAAAAAAGACGTCGATCAGATCCTTTGCGATGTGCCGCTGCCATGGGATTATATATAACTTCAATTTTTATACTGCACAAAATTTTTGCGGTAATCCCGCGGGGTAAACCCGGTATACGCTTTAAAGACTTTGGTAAAATAATTGTAATCTGGAAAGCCGCACTGTGCGGCAATCTCCGCAATCTTTTCCTTTTCGCCGGAAAGCAGCCCTTGGGCACGCCTGATACGCAGCGCGCGGATATGCTCGGCGATGCCGCGGCCGTAGCTGCGGCGGGAGAGTTCATAAAGCCGGGTTTTTCCAACCCCCAGCGCCCGGCAGAGCGCTTCGGTGCCAAGGTCGCCCGGCAGATTTTTTTGTATGTAATCGTCCAGCCTTCGAGCCAGGCTGTCCTCGTTTAAAACAATCATTTTGGATAAATATAAATACCCGGAACAGGCCTCCATTAGTTTGGAGGCCGCTGTAATTACCTCCGGCGAAAGCCGTTTCTTTTTAAAATAAGCGTTTTTCAGCGCATTTATATCCACGCCGAAGCCTGCTAAATACGGGGCCAGCTCCTCCCAGGAGCGGGCGCGGTCGTCGGTTTGCAGGGCCTGCCCCAGCATCAGGTAGCCTACGGCTACGTCGTTGCAGCGAATCAGGGTTACGGCTTCGGTCAGCCCGGCATGGCAGCGGTAGGAAATCAGCTTATTCTGCTTCCGGCTCATTTCACAGGCTTCCCGGTCGCACAGGGCACACTTTTTATTGGCCTCCGGGTCCGCCCGCAGCAGGCGGCAGTATTCGGAATGGTGGTTCGGGTAAAAGGCCAGTTCCTGAAAGGCGTTATCAAATACGCCGATGCGGATATGGGTAAGCGTATAAAAATGTTTCAGCAGCTTGGTCAGTTCCTGAGTGTTGATGTGAAAATCCAAAATAGTATCCTCCCGAACAAAATTGCTATTTTTCCTCCAAAATTGACTATTATTATAGCATGCTTTTTGGTAAATTGGTAGTATAAAAATAAAGGAATGATAAGGAGCGAAAAAAATGAAAAAACAAACATTTGCACTGTATTTCGGTAACCGCGGCTTTTTTCCGGAGGGGCTGATCGCCGGCGCCCGGGAGGAGATGTGCCAGGCGGTGGAAAAGGCGGGCTTTGATTACCTGATTGCCCCGGCGGATCTGACCCGCTACGGCGCGGTGGAAACCAAGCAGGAGGGGCTGGCTTACGCGAAATGGCTGAAATCGCACGAAGGCGAGTATGACGGCGTTATTCTCTGCCTGCCCAACTTCGGCGATGAAAACGGCGCGATTGCCGCGCTGGAGCACTGCGGTACGCCGATTCTGATTCAGGCCTACCCGGATGAAATCGGCAAAATGGATTTTGAACACCGGCGTGACGCCTACTGCGGCAAGTTTTCCATCTGCGACGTATTCCATCAGTACGGCCTTCCGTTTACGGTTATGGCACCCCATGTGGTGCATCCGCTTTCCGAGGCCTTTGCCCGCAATTTGGCGGATTTTGCAGCTGTTTGCCGTGTGGTCAAGGGCATGAAGCATTTTACCATCGGCGTGATCGGCGCGCGTACTACCAAGTTTATGACGGTTCGCTTTGATGAGATTACCCTGCAAAAGTACGGCATTACCTGCACCACGTTTGACCTTTCGGAGCTGGTGTTCCGCGTAGGCAAGTACAGCGATGACGACGCCCGCGTTGTGGAGAGAAAAGCACGCCTGAAGGATTACACCAACTGCTCCCGCGTGCCGGAGGATAAAATGAACGCCTTGGCTAAAATTTCGGTGGTGATTGATGATTTTATCGCGGAATACCAGCTGGACTGCATCACGCTGCGCTGCTGGGAAGAACTGCAGCCCATCTTCGGTATTGCGCCGTGCGTGCTACTTTCGGAATTAAACGACCGCGGCATTACCGCCGCCTGCGAGGTGGACCTGTGCTCGGCTATCAATATGTATTCCATGCAGCTGGCGTCTCAGACGCCCGCTACGTGCCTGGACTGGAACAACAACTACGGAAGCGATCCGGATAAGGTGATTCTTTTCCATTGCGGCCCGGTTCCCCAGAGCCTCATGGTGGAAAAGGGAACGGTTACCGACCATAAGATGTTTGCCAAAACCTGCCCCGGCTGCGGATGGGGCAGCAATGAAGGCCGCATCGCCGCGTTTGATTTTACCTATTCCAACTGCAAAACCGAGGACGGCAAGCTGACGGTGTATATGGATGAAGGAACTTTTACCGGCGAGGAGATTGAACCGGAATTTTTCGGCTGCGCCGGTGTGGCCGAGATACCGGCCCTGCAGGGCAAGCTGCTGCGCCTTGCGAAAAACGGCTTCCGGCACCACACGGCCGTAGGCAAGGGCCGCATGGCCGCCATTTTGCGCGAGGCTTTCGGCACCTATCTGGGTTACGATCTGTTTGAACTGTAAGGGAGGCCGAATTTATGTATATCGGCGGTCTGGACGTAGGTACTACCGGCTGTAAAATTGCCGTTTATGATGAAACCGGTACTTTATTTCAAACCTATTACCGGGAATATCCCGCCGTATTTTCCGGCGGCGCGCATGAAATTGATTTTGACGGAATCCGCCGGGGCGTACTGGAACTGCTGCAGCAGGCATGCAGGGAATTTCCGTTAAAAACGCTGGGCGTTACCAGCTTTGGTGAAACCTTTGTTTTACTGGATGAAAACGATGCGGTTTTGGCGCCTTCCATGCTGTATACCGACCCGCGGGGGGAGGAAGAATGTGCGCAGCTGCAGGCAGCTTTGGGCGCGGATCGGCTTACGGAGATAGCCGGCGTAAAACCCCACGCCATGTACAGCATCTATAAGCTGATGTGGCTTCAAAAGAACCGACCGGAGCTGTTTGCCCGGTGCCGGCGCGTGCTGCTGGGGCAGGATTTTATCGTATACGCCCTTACCGGCCGCGCACAGATCGATTTTTCCTTAGCCGCGCGCACGGGGGCCTTTGACATCCGCCAAAATGGCTGGAGCGAGGAAATTTTTGCCGCGGCGGGACTGAACAGCGCCCTTTTTGCACAGCCGGTTCCCTCGGGTACCGTGGCCGGCCCGGTAAAAAAGGAACTTTGCTGGCAGCTGGGTATCGGGGAGGATCTTGTTATCGTAACCGCCTGCCATGACCAGGCGGCGGCTATGCTGGGTGCGGGTATTTTTAAAAGCACCCAGGCAATGAACGGCACCGGCACGGTGGAGTGTATTCCCGTGCTGATGGACCATGTGCCGGAGGATCCCCGGCTGTTTGAGGGCGGCTATGCAGTGGTGCCTTACCCGGCGGGCGGATACGCCTGCTATGCGTTCTCCTTTACCGGCGGCGCTGCGCTTAAATGGTTCCGCGGCGTATTTGCGCAAAAAGAGCAGGAGGAGGCAGGGCAAAAAAACGTATATGCCCTTTTGGACGCACGGATTCCCGATGCGCCTACAGGCCTTTTGGTGCTGCCCCATTTTGCCGGCGCGGCAACGCCGTATATGGATTATGGGGCCAAAGCGGCCATTGTGGGCCTTACGATGGAAAGCACCAAATACGATATATATAAGGCGCTGATGGAGGGTACCAGCTATGAAATGCGGCTGAATTTTGACCATTTAAGCCGTTTTATTCCGCCGGTGGAGGAGATTCGCGCAACCGGCGGCGGCGCATCGTCGGATGTGTGGCTGCAAATAAAGGCTGATATTTTAGGCACGCCCATTACGGCGCTTTCCTGCGGGGAAATCGGCGCGGCGGGCACCGCGGCGGTAGCGGGAAAGGCCGTCGGCGCATTTTATGATTTTTCCATTGTGCAGACGATGGCGCCGGTGCGCCGGGTATTTTTGCCCGATGCAGGGAAGCATAGCGAATATCAGGCGCTGTATCAAAAGTATACGAGACTTTATTCGGCGGTAAAGGCCGTGGAGGGAAGAGAATGAAGGTTTTAGGCAATCCCCTGCAGGTGCGGGGGGCGGAGGAATATGTTCTGCAAGGCGGCAGAGGGCAGGGAATGCGCTTTTTATATGTGCGCAACGGCCTGGGCTTGGAAGCATGGATATCGCTGGACCGCTGCGCCGACCTTTCGCGCGTGGTGTTTAAAGGCAGCAATATGGGCTATTTTGCACCCTGCGGCTATGTGGCGCCCCAGTATTATGATGATAAGGGCGACGGCTTTTTAAAATCCTTTACCTGTGGATTTTTGACTACCTGCGGTTTGTCCAATATCGGCGTGCCTACGGAAGATGAAAGCGGTAAAACGGGACTTGGATAACGGTGAGGAACTGCCCCTGCACGGAACGGTTTCCCATCTTCCGGCACAGCTTTTGGCTGCTGAAGAGGAAGGCGAAGCGCTGAAAATCCGTACCGTGGTGCGCGACGCCCGCCTTTTTGGACAAAAACTGGTCTTGAGGCGTGAATATACGTTTTCCTATCGGGAAAATCGTATTCTTTTGCAGGATACAGTGATAAACGCCGGCAGTGAAACGTCGCCGTACATGATTTTATATCATTGCAATGGGCTATCCGCTGTTAAAAGAGGACAGTCTGGTAAAAATACCAAACAGCGGCGTTGTTCCGCGCAACGCACGGGCGGCTTCCCAGCTTGCAGGGGCTTTAACGATGGAAAGGCCCCAGGCCGGCTATGAGGAGTGCTGCTATTACTATGATGTGCAGGAGAAAGACGGCTTAGCCCGGGCCGGTATTTTTAACGGCGAGGTGGGCGTTGTGCTGCGATATGATAAGTGCGCGCTGCCCTGCTTTACCCAGTGGAAGATGATGGGCGAGCATGACTATGTTTTGGGCCTGGAGCCCGGCAACTGCACGCCGGACGGGCGCGATGTTCTGCGCAGGGAGGGTCGGCTGGCTTTTTTGGAGCCGGACGCCGAAGCGGCTACCGCGGTGGAATTTTGTTTTGTGGATGATAAAACCTGTTTTGAGGAGGAGTTTTAATGCTGGTTACTTTAAAGGAGATTTTAGCGCTGGCGCAGGAAAAAAAGTGTGCCGTCGGCGCGTTTAATACGCCGAATATGACAAGCCTGCGGGCGGTTATCCGTGCGGCGGAGGAGCTGGCGCAGCCGGTTATTTTGATGCACGCTCAGGTGCATGAGGAAATGGGGCTTTGCCGTATGGAGGAGATTGCGCCGGTTATGCTGCAGTTTGCACGGCGCGCGGCGGTGCCGGTATGCGTGCATTTGGACCACGGCACGGATTTGGATTATTTAAAAAAGGGGCTGGAGATAGGCTTTACTTCGGTTATGTATGACGGCTCCACGCTGATAGAGGCAGAAAACATTCAAAATACCAAGGAGGCGGTGCGCCTGGCGAAGGAGACCGGCGCTTCGGTGGAAGCGGAAATCGGCTCCATGGGCGCGCGGGAAGGCGGCGGCGCGGAGGATTCCTCCATTTATACCGACCCGGCCGCGGCCAAGGCTTTTGCCGCGGCTACCGGTATCGACGCGCTGGCCTGCGCTTTTGGTACGGCCCACGGTTTTTATAAAAAGGCGCCCCGGCTGGATTTTGAACGGCTGGCGGAAATCCGCCGCCAAACGGATTTGCCCCTGGTTATGCACGGCGGAAGCGGCGTCAGCGAAGAGGATTTCCGCAGAGTAATTGCCGGCGGCATCCGTAAAATCAACTATTACACCTATATGGCGGCCGCGGGCGGCGCGGCCATTTCCAATAAGGAATATTCCCAGCTGCATGATGCGCTGCTGGATGCCGAAAACGCCATGTGCGAGGATGTAAAGCGGGCAATACGCGTTTTCAGCGGGCTGTAAGGGAGGGAGCATGATGGAAAAACTGCGCGGGGAAAAAACGTATTTGGGTATTGAACTGGGTTCCACCCGCATCAAAGCCGTGCTGATTGATGAAACCTTTTCGGTTTTGGCCACCGGCTCCTATGATTGGGAAAACCGCCTGGAAAACGGCTATTGGACGTATTCCTTAGAGGACGTGCGCCGAGGGCTGCAGGCCTGTTACGGGGCTTTGAAGCAGGAAGTAAAACAAAAGTACGGTACGGTGCTTACCACGATAGGCGCGCTGGGCGTCTCCGGCATGATGCACGGTTACCTCGCCTTTGACGCGCAGGATCGGCTGCTGGTGCCCTTCCGCACCTGGCGCAATACCGTTACCGGCCAGGCGGCGCAGAAGCTGACGGAATTATTCTCGTTTCCGATTCCTCAGCGGTGGAGCATCGCGCACCTGTATCAGGCGGTGCTGAACAACGAGCCGCATGTGGCGCAAATCGCGCATATCAACACCCTGGCGGGCTACGTGCATTTTTTGCTTAGCGGAAAGCGCGCGGTCGGCGCGGGGGAAGCAGCGGGCATGTTCCCGATAAACGGGCTGGAATATGATAAAACCATGCTGGAAAAATTTTCGCAGGAGGCGGCGCGCCTCGGATGCCCGTGGAATATTGCACAGCTGCTGCCGGATATTCAGCCGGCCGGCGCCTGCGCAGGATATCTTACGGCGGAGGGGGCCCGGCTTTTGGATGCGGAAGGAGACCTTTTGCCCGGCGTGCCTCTGTGCCCGCCCGAGGGGGACGCCAGCACCGGAATGGTTGCCACCGGCAGCGTTCTGCCGGGGGAGGGCAACGTTTCGGCCGGTACCTCCATCTTCGCCATGCTGGTGTTAAAGGAGCCGTTAAAGACGGTGTATCCGGCGCTGGATATCGGCGCCACTCCGGAGGGGAGGCCTGCGGTGATGGTGCACTGCAACAACTGCTGCGGCGAGCTGGATGCCTGGGTGGAGGCTTTCGCCCAGTTCGGGATTCTGATGGGCGCGCCCCGGAAAAAGGGCGAACTGTATGAAGCGCTCTACCGCCATGCCTTAGAAAAAGGGGCGCCGGATTGCGGCGGAATTGTTGCGTATAACTATCTTTCGGGCGAGCATATTACCGAGGTTGCTTCCGGGCGGCCGATGTATTTTAGAAACCCGGAAGGAGAATTTTCATTAGCAAATTTTATGCGCGCCCAGCTGTATGCGGCTATGGCGGTACTGCGCATCGGCATGGATATTCTCTATAACGGCGAGCAGGTTCAGGCCGAAAGCTTTACCGCCCACGGCGGCTTGTTTAAAGTAGAGGGCGCGGCGCAGCAGCTGCTGGCAGATGCTTTAAAAACCCCGGTTTCCGTTTTAAAAACGGCCGGCGAGGGCGGCGCCTGGGGTATGGCTCTTTTGGCGGCCTATTTGAAGCTGGGCAAACAGGAAAGCCTGGCTGCGTTTTTAAGCCGGGTATTTCAAAACCAGCCGCGGCATATGCTTTTGCCCTGCACAGCCGGCAGCGAAGGGTTTGACGCATTTATGCAGCGCTATCGGGCCGGCCTTGCGGCCGAGAAGGCAGCGGATTGTTGTTGACGGCTTTTGTGTTTTGTGCTATGATAAACAAAAATAAAAAGCGATGACAGGAATCAGTAAGCGTTTTGATTTTTTAGAGAAAAAGCGGCCGGTGCAAGCTTTTAAATAAAAACGCCGAATCCCCTCCTGGAGCTGCGGGCCGAACAAACAGTAAGCCCGGCCGGGTTTTCCCGTTACAGAAAAAAGGCAGTTTTGCTTGCAGTGCGGAATTTTTTCCGAATTTAGGTGGTACCGCGGGTATTTTATTCACTCGCCCTAAGCTGGTTTTAGGCCGGCTTGGGGCTTTTTTTATTAAGAAAAGAGGAGAGCAATATGAAGTTAGAAAAGCTTGTGGGCGACCGCTTTAAGGAGCGCCCTTCAGACTGCACGATCGACAGCCACGCCCTGATGGTGCGCGGCGGCTACATGAAGTATATGGGCAACGGTATTTTTTCTTCCTATATGCCGCTGAAAAGGATTACGCGGAAAATTGAACAGATTATCCGCCAGGAGATGGACGCGATCGACGGCCAGGAAGTACAGTTCCCCGTGGTAATGCCGGCCTCCCTTTGGCAGGAATCCGGCCGGTATGAAGCAATCGGCAAAGAGATGGCCCGTTTTTGCGACCGCAACGGCAGCCCGCTGGTGCTGGGCATGACCCATGAGGAAGCCGCCGTGCATCTGGTGCGCGAGTATGGGCAAAGCTATTTGAAGTATCCGTTTATGGTTTATCAGATTCAAACCAAATTCCGGGACGAAGCCCGTCCGCGCGCAGGGCTTATCCGCGTGCGGGAATTTACAATGAAGGACGCCTATTCGTTCCACACCAGCCAGGAGGATTTGGAGGAATATTACGCCAAATGCCACCGGGCATATGAAAATATCTACGCCCGGGTGGGCCTGCCGGAGGTCATCTCCGTTGCTTCGGATTCGGGTATGATGGGCGGCAGCGTTTCCCATGAGTTCATGCTTTTAACGCCTATCGGCGAGGATTCCATCGCCCTGTGCAAGGAATGCGGCTACCGCGCCAATATGGAGGCGGCCGAGAGCATCCTTAAAAAGGAACGCGCGGCCGTATCGCAGGAACTGACGCTTACGCATACGCCCGGCGCACATACGATTGAGGACGTCTGCGCATTTTTAAAAACGTCCCAAGAGGATTCCTGCAAGGCCGTGGTGTACCAAAGAAACGCCGACGATACGTATGTTGTGCTGTTTATCCGCGGCGATTTAGAGGTAAACGAAACCAAGCTGACCAACTTTTTGGGCTGTGAGATTCACCCGGCCGTTATTACCGAGGAATGCGGCCTTAAAGCCGGCTATATCGGGCCGGTAGGCTTGACGGGCGATTGTACCGTGCTGTACGACCGTTCCCTTGAAAATTTAAATAACCTTGCCTGCGGCGCGAACAAAACCGAATACCACTATACCGGGCTCGATATGGCGCGCGATGTAAAGAACGCCGAGTACCATGATTTTGCCAAAATTATAGAGGGCGGTATCTGCCCCCGCTGCGGCAAACCGGCCATTACGGTTTCCCGCGGCATCGAGGTAGGCAATATCTTCCAACTGGGTACCAAATATACCAAGGCAATGAACATGACGTATCTGGATAAAAACGGCGAACTGCAGTATCCGATTATGGGCTGCTACGGCATCGGCGTAGGAAGGCTGGCCGCTTCCATCTGCGAAGCGCACCATGATGATTTCGGCCCCATCTGGCCTATGGCGGTAGCACCCTGGCAGGTGCATTTGTGCGCCGTGCGCAGCGATGATGCGCAGACCCGGCAGTTTGCCGATGAACTTTACGCACGTCTGCAGGAGATGGGAGTGGAAGTCATCTATGACGACCGCGCCGTCAGCGCCGGTATTATGTTCTCCGACGCCGACCTTTTAGGCGTGCCCCTGCGGGTTATCGTCAGCCCCAGAAATATGAAAGAAAACGTGGTGGAAGTTACGGCCCGCGATAAAAGCTTTTCCGAAAAAATTCCGCTGGCAGAGGCTGCCGAACGGATCGCGGCGCTGATTTCCTCTTGGGAAAAAAGAAGATAGCAGCACCTGTGGAACAGGATAAAAGCGGCAGACTGTCGCTTTTTATAATTCAGGAAATCCATGCCAGATTTTCCTTTAAAAAATGAAAAATTTTTAAAGAAATATTATTGACATTGTAACCGTTCTGGTATATTCTATATGTGTAAAATTTTATTTTTATTTAAAGGAGGATTCTTCTATGAAAAAGGCTTTAGGCATTCTGCTTGCACTGACGCTGGCCGTCGGCGCGTTTGCAGGATTGTCACTGCTTTCCGTTTCGGCGGCTACTTCTCAGACCACAATTGTGGACGGCGAGTATCTGTACGATGATTTTGAAGAGGAAAGCAATGCGTATTTTGTTCCGCAGTCCAGCGGTACGGTGGAACTTGTCAGCAAGGCTGACGGCGCGCCTGTGCGCTCCGGCGATTCTTCCCTGAAGTTCTCGGGGGGAACGGCAACGTATACATCGCCTGCTCTTACTGTGGAAACTACCAAAAAGGTAGTGGACGGCGCGGGTACCTACATGCTCAGCACCTGGGTATATTTTGAAACGATGCCCGAGGGACATACGGAGGAAAACCCCAAAACAATGCAGAGCACGTTCCGCGGTTCGGCGAATTTGCAAGGAAGCAATGCATATTGGAATTTTGCATCCAGCGCGATTAAGCAGGGAGAATGGTTCTATATCAATACTTTCTGCGAGCTGAACGAGGCACAGGCAGCAGATGAAAAACTGCAGCTTATGTTCGACGGCGTGGGCAACGGTTCTGTTTTCTACTTGGATGACTTTTCCTTTGTAAAAATTCCCGGTGATTTTATCGGCGTATACAGTACCATTAAAGATCCTTTCCTGAATGGTTCCGGCGTGCTTACCGGTGAAAAAATGCCCGCCGAAGAGGGCAAGGTCAGTTTTACGCTGTATAATCTGAATGACCAGCCGGTTACGCCTCAAATCCAAGTACGGGCAAACGACAGCAAGTGGACCACTAAGCTTGTGTATAAAGAAACCACGATTCCGGCCGGCGGCTGCGCTACTATTGCGGTGGATGTTTCCAGCATCGAATATTCGGCAACTGATTTCTGGCTCATCTATATGCTGGATGCCAATGGCAAAGAATTGACGGGTGAAAATTATCTTTTTGGGTATGGCGTCAAAGGTCAGGCAGGTGTTAGTCAGTTTAATAACCTGCAAAATATTACAAAAAAGGTAGTAGCCGTATTGGACGGCACGGTTTCCGTAACCAATGAAAATACCGATAAAGGCCTGGCCTTCCACAAGTTTGCAGAGAAAAAGGTTTTTGGCATAGAAGATACCTTTACAGCGGTTCCCGCAGATGGCTGCACGTTTGACGGCTGGTATGCCGGTGATACTCCGGTAAGCAGCGATGCAACGATTACCTTTGACAATACCTGCATTGTGAATGCAATTGCGGATAAAAACCTTACCGCCAAATTCAGCGGCACCGTTTCTGATACGGTTCTATTAGGCGACGGCACACTGGAAGAAAGCGATAAAGGCTGGATGCCGTTCTCCACCCATGGCGGTACGCTGACCCGTGTGGACGGCGGTGCCAACGGTACGAATAAGGCAATGCTGTTCTCCGCGGCAAACGCGAACGATAAGTGGGCGGCTTTGGGCTTTGACGTAGCCCCAGCGATTATCGACGATGCTGAAAAAGGCTATGTAGGCGACGGCGCCGGTACGTATAAGCTCAGCTTCTATGCTAAACTGGATGCGGACGCCCCGGCGGATACGGCTAAAATCAAAATCTTCCTGAATTCCCACGCACATAAGAGCGCGGCGGATATGGTAAAAGAATTCGGCGGCGAAGAAAAAGACTATGTGGCAACGTATATCGCCTGCACCGATCTCTTGGAGATTACCAAGGAATGGAAGCAGTTTAATATCGACGTTAAGGTTTCCGAGCAGTACTTGGCACAGCTTACGCGCCTGTATGAGGAAAAGAACAACAAAGACGCTTATACGCTGGTGATTCGTTTCGACGGTTCCGAGGGTATTTATAAGGATGGCATCAATGAAAACGCATACTTGGTAGATGAACTTACCTTGGTTAAAGAAGGCCAGGGTGAAGAACCGGTAACGCCCCCGGAGGAAAAGACCCCGGTAGGCGTAAAGTGGACCTTTACCAAGGACTTCTCTGGTGAACCGTATTTCTGCAGTACAGCTGCTGCGGGCTTTATCAGCGAGGCTGACGTAAAGAATGGTAAAGTAACGAAGAACATCGTCGTTTCCAATACCGGCAGCGAGGATATTCAAATATGGTTCTCCGCTACGGTACTGCATAAGGGCAACAGCGGAGATAGCTGGAAGCCTGTAAAGAATACGGATAAACTGATTGTTCCTGCAGGCGAATCCCTGCTGATTGCCTATGAGTGCGACGCTACCTTTACCCTCAATGCCGACGGCGTGGAAGCTACCTATACCTATGACCAGTATTTCCCGCGGTTTGACATACGAACCAAGGACGGCGGCAAGGAAATTAAAGCCGGCACAGAGTTTATCATCTCCGGCATCGGCGTTGAGTATCTGCAGAAGTTGGACAGCAACGCCAAGAGCAGCATGACAGTAACGGCCGTATACGAACTGCCTGAATCGGCCAACAAGCCTGGCGGCGACGTACTGCCCATAGCCCTGATAGCAACGGCAGCTGTTGCAGTCATTGGGCTGATAATAGTAGCTAAAAAGAGAAAAGAGCAGGAATAAAAAGTCCCGCAAATAATAAGAATGGAAATGAGTCCGGATTATTCCGGGCTCATTTTTTTCGCTTTATTTTCTTTTTTGCTTTTTCCATCTTTTCCTTGCGTAAAAAATTCGTCCTTTCCCAAACCCTATCGATTTGGCCTGAAAACTCACTATTACCATTTATAAAAAAAGACCGAAAGCCTTTTCTTGACATAAAGTATATTCTCTGTTATACTCGTAGAGATTTGTATGCAAGGAGACCTTTATGAAAAAAGCAGCTGTTCTTATTATTGCTATATTCTTGGTAGGATCCATAAGCGGATGCAGCCATCCCGCTTCGTTGGAACTTTCTTCTGTTTCCCCGTTTAACACGCCGTCGTTAGCGCCCTCCCCTCTGCCGGAGACGCCTGTGCCTACGGCGTTTATACCTTCCCCGTCCCCCTCTCCGACCGCCGCGGCTACACCAACAGCTGCTCCTCTTGATTTAACGCATGCAACGGTAATGTACGTTACTCATAGAAGCGTAAATGTACGCACAGAAGCTTCGGTAAACAGCGAAAGAATCACAAGTCTGACGCAAAACACACAGGTAAACGCTTATAAAAAAATCGATGATTGGTATTATATACAATATGCCGACGGTCAGTTCGGATATATGAACGCTGCTTATCTTTCCGATCAGCCTGTCATAGCAACCCCTCTGCCCGAGGCCTCACCCAAGCCGGAAGAAGACACCGTGGAGCAAAAATATAACAGCAATGTAGATATCAATGACAACGTCTTTCTCGACGCCCTGGAATACACAGGCTATAACCTGAAAAAGCACCGGGAAGACGGGAACATGTGGGTGTTTATTTTAGGAAAGCATAAGCAGGCTCTGGGATATCTTTCCGGGCTCGGTTATGATTACGGTGTATCCTCCGGCTATGAAACCACAGCGGCCGGAGCGCCTGATATCGCAAAAATCAAAAAAAACGGGGGACTTGTCTGCGCCTCTTATGTTACTTATGTTTACTTTAACTATCTTCCTAATATTGCAGGAATCGATACCTCTTCTTTGACAAAACCGGCAAATTCCCGTTCCGCACAGTCGTGGCGGCTGGCTGCGGAGGATTGGGTCACTAAAGGGCTTTCCCGAAAAATCTCGTTTTCCGCCAAAAGGAACTCCGACGGAACCGTGGTGTTTCATCCCGACGAAAGCATCCCGATAGGTTCTATTGTAGTCTTCAAGGTTTACGGCGCGTCTGACAGTGCAGACGCACGCCATGTAGGAATTTATGCCGGGTATGCCGGCGGTTATCATTGGATGACGCACGTAGGCAACGAACGCGGGCCCGAAATGATCACCATAGAGCGCATGGGCTTCTCCAGCACCCCCGAGGTTCCTCTGGAAGTAATCACACCGCCCATTTCTTTTGAAAGAACTTCTGAATAGGCAGAATTGTGCCGCATAAAAATATGCCCTGTTTTTCTTTTACAGCCTTGCTTAAAAACACCTGAACAAACGATATAAAAAAACCGATTCCCTATTGAGCGAGTTTTTTAAAGAGAGTTCTCTAAAATTGAATAGGACTTTGGCACACAAATCCCCTGCTTGTTAAAGTTTACAAAACTACCCGAAAAAGAGAAAAATCAAAACTCTTTTTCGGGCAGTAATTTTTATGCAGTCATATTCTTTGCTGCACAAAGCATGATATGATTGCCCACAGCAATCGTGATATTGAAACCTGCGGTTTCATTCGACATAACCTGCAGAAGGCAATAACACTTGTCAAATATCACTGCAAAGCAATATAACTCGCGTGCCGCACGAATAAAACTGCCCAAGTGTCCTTTAGAACGCTTGGGCAAATGTTTTTATCCTGCTATAACAAAATGACGGCTGATTTATTTTTCCACAAGGCTGGCGCCGCAGTTCGGGCAAACGAGCTCGCTTTCGGCAAAATCGCCGCTGAAGCTTACAATCTCATGACACTGGGGGCACTCATATTCGTCATAATCAAAGTCTTCATCGTCACAGTCGTCACAATCATCACAATCACAGCACTCGTCGTCACAATCTTCGTAATCACAGTCATCGCAATCACAGCAGTCGTCACAATCGCAGTCATCGTCATAGAAGTCCTCTTCCAGCTCCATTAAATCGCTGTCAACCTCTTCAACATACTCGTTCAGCTGCTTCAGCTCCTCGTCCACGCCCTCAAGCTCATCGGCAATCACGCTCAGCGCATCCACGATAGCCCTCAGCATTTTTCCCTCGGCGGTATTCTCCGAGATATTCAATCCCTCGGCAAGTCCCTTTAAATAGGCAACCTTTTTTTCAACTGACATCACAATTTCCTCCTTTAAATTCAGGGAAACAATCAGTTCACACGGTCCATATATTCCCCGGTCCGTGTATCGATTCTGATCTTGTCGCCCACATTTACAAAAAGCGGCACGTTCACTTTATAACCTGTTTCAATCGTAGCCTGCTTTGTAACATTGGTAGCGGTATCACCCTTCACGCCGGGCTCAGCGTCAATGATCTCAAACTCAACAAAGTTAGGGGCTTCTACCGAAAAAGCGTTCCCCTTATAGAATTTTATGGAAACTACAAGGCTATCCTTCAAATACGGGAGCGCCGCGTCCACCTGATCTTTATTCAATGCAATCTGATCATAGGTTTCATTGTCCATAAAGTAATAGAGCTCTTCCTCGTTGTACAGATACTGCATCTCCTTGCGCTCAATATGCGCCAACGGATATTTTTCGTTAGGGTTAAAGGTACGCTCCAGCACCTGCCCCGTCATTACATTTTTAATCTTAGTCCTCACAAAAGCGGCGCCTTTACCGGGTTTCACGTGCAAAAAGTCTACAATCACGTAAACATTGCCGTCAATCTCCACTGTAATGCCCTTTCTGAACTCGCCTGCTGAAATCATTAAAGTTTCCTCCTGTATAGTATTATAATTTTATTAGTTTTTTATCCGTCCCAGTCAAATTTTCATGGCCGGAACAGGAAATCACATACATATTTTCTGTTCTTACCCCGCAAAATTCCTCGATATACACGCCCGGTTCTACAGTAACCACATGCCCCGGTACAAGAATATCCTCACTTTTAGGGGAAAGCCGCGGCTGCTCATGAATTTCAATTCCCACGCCGTGGCCTAAAGAATGCGTAAAATATTTGCCAAAGCCGGCTTCTGCCAACACTTTTCTTGCAGCTTCATCCGCCGCACAGGCAGAAATGCATGGATATTTAATTGTTCCTTGGTGTTATTATCATAATACGTCATTGCGCCATAGATGAAACCATAATCATCAGATAGTGATTGAATCAAATCCAATTGCTTTTCCAATTTTTCAGGAGTATACTCATCATCATCATCAAGGAACGTAATAAACTCGCCCTTTTGTACCGGCCGATCCGAAGGCACTGCATGAGGCAGCGCACCGTTTGGGCCGCCTGCGACGATCGTATCAAAGGCCAAGCCGTCGGCGCCGCACGCAAACAATAAAAAGTCCAGCCTGGCGCGCAGCTGCTTTTCAGTGACTCCCTCGTGAATAAAAGGCAGCAGCTTTTCAAAAGCACTGTCGGTAACCGCCTGTGCAGCGCGAATGGCTTTGATTTCGCCCTCATTTTTTGCAGCCCGCAGACTGCAGAAGATACCGTGAGTAGGAACAAGAGAAAACTTTTCTTCCCTTAAGGCCAAATATTGCTGTGCCGTCAAATATTCTTCCTGAATTCCCAGCGTGCGATATCTTTTTTTTCTGGCAACATCTATCAGTCCGGAAAGATAAGGGCCGGATACAATACTAACCTCTGCCTTTGCACTTTTTGCGGCAAGGGCATAGCGGCTGTCGGTCACCAGCACAGGCTCCGCACCGTACAGCAATAGACTGTCATTGCAGAAAAAGCCCGTCAGGTAAAAGATATCCGCCGGATTGGAAACGATAAACGCCTCCGCCTCAGGAAACTGCTGCTGCAAAAGCTTTTCCATTTTCTCTCATCCCTATCATATCATATTTTTGCGGTTTTGTATAGAACTATCTGAAAAAAATCTTATCTTGAGCCTATTTACGGAACAAAAATGGCCATACCAGCCGCTCTCGGCTGCGATTGAACACTTTGGTGCACCACCACTCCCGGCTCGAGAGAGGCTCCAGCAGCACGCTTTTTATTCCCAAAGCATTTGCCAGCTGGATATCAGTAAAAAGCTGATCCCCCACAATCAGTGTTTGTTCTGTGCTAACTCCCTTCTGCGCCAAAAAGCTCCTTGTATGCTTTTTCATTGGCTTCCGTGCGTCTTTTATCACCCCGATGCCCAGCTGCCGTGCGGTAATGTCGGCATTTTCGCCCTTACTGTTTGTAAGCATCAAAACCTCAATCCCCGCGTTCTGCACCTCTTTAATCCAAAAGACAATCTCTTGGGAAACCTCAGTGCTGTGCCAGGGCGCAAGGGTATTGTCCATATCCGCTAAAATCAAACGGATGTTCATGTTCCGCAATATTTCTATAGGAATATCGTTGATATGCCGATATCGCAGTGTGGGACGCAGTTTCATAATTGCAGCTCCGAAAGCACCTGAACACGCTCCTCAACCTTAGCCAGCATCTCCGTATATTTTACTATTTTTGCCTTTTCTTCCTCCACAAGCTTCTGGGGAGCCTTTTCCACAAAGCCCTTATTGCTTAATTTCCCATTTGCACGTTGGATCTCACCCTTAATGGTATCACGTTCCTTTTCAAGCCTTGCCAGCTCCTTTTGAACGTCCACAAGCTCGCCTAAAGGAATAAAGCATTCTGCGCCGGTGCAGACCACCGCGGCATATTCTCCGGCCTTCTGCGGCTTTTGCGCCAAAAACTCTACCTTGGCACCGCCGGCCAGCCGTTCGATATACGTTCCCGAAGAAATCATCTCTTTCTCCATCTGGGGTGCATAAATATAAATATCCGTCTTTTTTCCGGCGGGAACATTCATTTCACTGCGCAGATTCCGAATGTTTTTAATGATTTCAATCACCGCATCAAAGGCAGTGCGGTCAAAAGCAAATTCCGGCCGCGCCTCAGGCCATTGGGAAATCATAATGCTCTCGCCCGTTCCCGGGAGAGAGGTCCAAAGCTCCTCGGTAATGAACGGCATCAAAGGATGCAGCAGTTTCAGGGTATTGGTCAGCACATAGTTCAGCACGCTGCAGGCCGTCAGCATGGCCTCCGCGTCCTCACCGTGCAGGCGGGGCTTGGTCAGCTCAATGTACCAGTCGCAGTATTCGCTCCAGATAAAATCGTACAGTTTTTGTGCGGCGATGCCCAGTTCATAGCTCTCCAGGCTTTTGGTCACGCCCTGTACCAGCTCGTTGTATTTGGAAAGAATCCACTGATCGCTTGCATCCAACTCACAAGCCGCGGGATCACGCAATTCTTTACCTTCTATATTCATCATTACAAAGCGGGCCGCGTTCCATATTTTGTTGGCAAAGTTGCGGTAGGCCTCTACCTTCTCCCAGTAAAAGCGCATATCGTTTCCGGGAGAGTTGCCCATCGCCAAAGAAAAACGCAAAGCATCGGCACCGTATTTTTCAATCACCTCTAAAGGATCTACCCCATTGCCCAGACTTTTGCTCATTTTTCTGCCCTGGGAATCCCGCACAATGCCATGAATCAGTACCGTTTTAAAGGGCACCTGTCCCATTTGCTCCAGACCCGAAAACATCATTCTGGCTACCCAGAAAAAGATAATATCATATCCGGTTACCAGCGCGCTGGTGGGATAGAAGAACTCCAGCTCCGGCGTTTTTTCCGGCCAGCCCAGGGTAGAGAACGGCCATAGAGCCGAGGAGAACCAGGTATCCAGCACATCCTCGTCCTGATGGAAATGTGCATGGCCGCACTGCGGGCATTTCTCCGGTGTTTTTTCCGCTACAACAGTATGGCCGCAGGCATCGCAGTAATACGCCGGGATACGGTGGCCCCACCAAAGCTGACGGGAAATACACCAATCACGGATATTTTCCAGCCAGTTATAATAGATTTTGCTGAAGCGCTCAGGAATAAATTCCGTATCGCCCTTTTTAACAGCTTCCAGCGCCGGGGCGGCTAAGGATTCCATTTTTACGAACCACTGCTTGGAGATGATCGGCTCCACCGCGCTGTGGCAGCGGTAGCAGGTGCCCACGTTGTGCGTGTAATCCTCTGTTTTCACCAGGCAGCCGCACTCAGTCAGCGCCTGAATCACCGCTTTGCGCGCTTCTTCACGCTTTAGACCGGCAAAAGCGCCGCCCTGCTCGTTGATGGTACCGTCATCCTC
>ENA-ORNQ01000949-ORNQ01000949.1-human-gut-metagenome-genome-assembly--contig:-NODE-949-length-25281-cov-5.406803_pt1 | contig 25281 bp, 17 predicted proteins | sample MGYA00242116_ERZ509024 | MGnify/ENA primary metagenome ERZ509024 (study PRJEB26280, sample SAMEA2338697) | human gut metagenome | biome: human gut; feature: human-associated habitat; material: faeces...
GGCAAGATGGAAAAAAGTCATTCTTAATTTGTACTTTTTCTTGACATAGGATCAAACAGCTTTGAAGCCTTCTTTGCCGTAGTAATCGTCTGCATTGATTGCAAGAAACGGCGTGTTGATAACCTTCTTTGCTGCAAGCACAGCCTGTCCTGTTCCCCACGGCTTTGTCCGGCCTTCCGGCAGAGTGCCCGGGATGTCGTTGATATCCTGGAATGCGTAGTCCACCGTTACGTTATGATTGGCACAGATCGACGCAATCCGGTCTCCAATGACCTCTTTGAATTCCTGCTCGATATCCTTGCGGATAATAAATACTACATGGTTGAAACCAGCTTCGATCGCATCATGAATGGAATAATCCATGATGATGTGGTTTGCATCATCGACCGGTTCTAACTGTTTAATTCCTGTTCCAAAGCGCCTGCCGATTCCGGCGGCCATGATGAGTAATGTTGTGTTCATAGGTTTATCTCTCTCCTTTGTTTTTATTATTTCATTGACCTATAAATGAACGAATTCGAAAAACTTTCTTAAAAAATCATCGACCAAATGTCCCTGTGATATCCATTTTTTATTCTTTCTTTTACAGATTCTATAAATTATTTCTCCTTGAATAGACACACTTCTAAGCACCGGTAGCACCGCGCACACTCGTTCTCATCTATCTGCGGATATTCAAAACCTTCTTCATCTTCACCATAGAGATAGCTTCTTTTGGGCAAATAGCCTAACAAACTGTACATCCGCAGCATTCTTCTTTTGTTGTGAACTTTCTATAAAATTAACTTTCGATATGCAGAAATATCATATTCCCTACATTTTCAACAAAAAACAATAGAAAATTCAAGAGTTAATTAACTCTAATAAAATTCCTTTTAAAGTATGCTACAACTGGCTTAAAACAAGAACATGTCGAAACGAGAGTTAATATTTCAGGAAGTTCACATTTATATAATAGTACAGGTGTTTTTCTTTCCAGAATTAATCACTCCACCGTAACACTCTTTGCGAGGTTTCTCGGCTTATCGACGTCCAAGCCCTTAGCCACAGATACGTAATATCCTAACAACTGCAGTGGAATCACGGCAAGACTACCGATGAAGTGCTCGTCCACCTTCGGCACATATACGGTGAAGTTTACCTCATCTTCAATCTCATACTTACCATAAATAGTCACCCCCATCAGGTAAGCACCTCGACTCTTACATTCCAGCATATTACTTATGGTCTTCTCATACAGTGTACTCTGAGTTAATACGCCAATAACCAGTGTTCCCTCCTCAATCAGACTGATAGTACCATGTTTCAGTTCACCAGCAGCATATGCCTCGGAATGGATATAGCTGATCTCTTTCAGTTTCAAGCTACCCTCCTGACAAACCGCGTAATCTATACCACGTCCCACGAAGAACACGTCATGCGCAATAGCGTACTTCGCCGCAAACCACTGGATGCGCTCCTTGTCTTCCAGAATCTTCTGCATTTTCTCCGGGATAGTTCGCAATTCCGAAATATAATAGCTGTACTGCTCGTCCGTGATTTTATCTCTGACCTTTGCAAACTGAACAGCCACACAGTACAGCGCCGCAAGCTGTGCGCTGTATGCTTTTGTTGTAGCAACGGAAATCTCCGGACCGGCAAGCGTATAAAATACCTTGTCCGCTTCACGAGCAATACTGCTGCCGACCACATTGACAACCGCCATTGTGGTGATGCCCTTTTCTTTTGCAAGTCTCAGTGCCGCCAGTGTATCAGCGGTCTCACCGGACTGACTGACAACGATCACCAGTGCCTTCTGATTGAGTGACATCTTACGATAGCGGAACTCTGACGCAAGTTCTACACGCACCGGGATGTCTGCCATATCTTCCATCACATACTGAGCAGCCATGCCCACATGCCATGCGGAACCGCAGGCAACAATATAAATCTGCTCGAAGTTCTTAGTCTCCTCTTCTGTGATTTCCACGCTGGACAGGTCTATAGTGCCGTCCTTAATTACAGAATTCAAGGTATCCTGAACCGCTTTCGGCTGCTCGTGAATTTCTTTCATCATGAAATGCTCAAAACCACCCTTTTCAGCCGCTTCAGCATCCCACTTGATCTCTGTGGCCTGTTTCTCGATCTCATCACCATCAAGATTATAAAAATGTGCTTCACCCGGAGTCAGCTTAGCAAACTCAAGATTTCCAATATAATACACGTTGCGAGTGTATTTCAAAATTGCCGGAACATCCGAGGCCACATAGGTTTCTCCATCTGTAATGCCGATAATCATCGGGCTGTCCTTACGTGCTACCCAAATTTCGCCAGGGTAGTCGCTGAACATAAGCTCCAGTGCATAGGAGCCCCGCACACGCACCATCGTTTTGGCAATCGCATCAATTGGACCCAGATTATATTTTTTATAATAATAGTCTACCAGCTTGATGACTACTTCGGTATCTGTCTGGCTGTAGAACGTATAGCCGTGCTTCAGCAGCTTTTCCTTCAGCTCAGTATAGTTCTCAATGATACCGTTATGTACACCGACGACTTCAGATTCCACCGGACCAGAACCGGATTTACTGCAGTTTCCGGAAACATGCGGATGTGCGTTTGTCCGACTCGGTTCGCCATGTGTTGCCCAACGGGTATGACCGATACCACAGGTTCCTTTCAGAGCATTGCCGTTATCCGTTTTCTCCATCAGGTTCGTTAGGCGGCCTTTTGCCTTAACAACTTCTGCCAGTTTTTCTCCGTCACGAACAGCAAGTCCTGCCGAGTCATATCCTCTATATTCCAGTTTCGACAGACCATCCAACAGGATCGGTGCTGCCTGCCGGTTTCCTGCAAAACCAACGATTCCACACATAGGATTTTCCTCCCGTTATTTATTGGTAGTGTCTATAACTACCTCTTTTTTCTTGTTCCAAATCCTTTAAACCCTTGACTTATTGAAGGTTTGCAAATAAAAAGAGCATTGACCTCCTTTTTTGAAGTATAATGAGTTCGCCACAAATCATTATCAACAAAGGAGCCCATGCTCATGGACATTATACTTCATTTACTTCAGTTAATTCAATACCAACATAAACAAATATGCTGTCTTCTAAATTTTATCTGCAGACATATTCCCCTCAATCAGTGGGCTTTCGATGATTCCCACTCCCACTCGTTACTTCACAATTTTGAATCTGATTTTTTTTATTACTTCAAGTAACATTTCATCTTTCATCATAATTAGTATGCCTAAATATATACTACATCCAATTATACAGCATAAAAGTGTATTAATTACAGACGGAGAAAGATATCTTGCCAAAAGATATGTGACAACGAACATAATAAAAGACGAAATTATATACTGTATATTATCTTTTATAATTTTACTAAACGCAAAATCTTTTCTGATACAATACATTTGAACCCCTGTCACACTTGATTCTGCAATAACAGTTGCTATTGCTGCTCCAATGGAAAGACATTTGGGAATAAGAAGCAAATTCACAGAAAAATTCACAATACATCCTACCACCACAGATAATGTATATTCTTTCTGTCGACCTATAGGCAAAAGGTATTGTGTTCCCATAATATTGCTCAGCGCAATTATTACCAAAATAGGTGATATTACCATAATATTTGGGACTACTTTATTATATCCGTCTCCAAAAAACCAAGGAACCAAATTATGGCTTATCGACATCAACCCAAACATCATTGGAAAAGCCAAGAAAAATACAAATCTAAAAGATTTTGACAAATATTTCTTCACTTGTTCTAGTTGATTTTGTTTAAACAAATTTGCAACTCTAGGCATCATAACTGTGCCAAGTGAAGTCACTAATGCCATTACAATTTTAACAATTTTTTGTCCTTGCTCATAATAAGCTACTTCTTCTTCAATTCCAGTAAGCAAACCAATCATAGTCTTATCAAGAACAGTATATACAGATGTTGCAATCTGAGGAAAGAACAAAATTATAGTCTGTTTAAGATGCTTTGTAATATTTAAATTTTTAATTTTAGTTTTTCCAATAAGCTTGGGAACATATGCCCACATGGATAAATTTCCCAAAAGTAATGTCGTTGATTGGCAAAACACATATAAATGTAAATCCTTCGATGACTTTACAAAAAGAAATATCAGTAATACTCCTGTAAGTTTAACGATACAATTCCTAATAACTATTTTCTTGAAATCTTCAATACCTTGAAAGAACCAAGATATATCAAACATAGAAGCTACAATGTCTAAAGACATTATTATGAAAATAGATGCATATGTTCCATGTGAGGCCAGAGTGCAAAAATACGACAAAAGAGAAATAGATACTGTAATAATCCTTAAAAGAACTAATTCCCAAAAAACAATATCTCTTTTATCTTTTTCATGCTGCACATAAGCAATTTCTCTTTGCCCATACAGATTTAATCCAACACACCCAAAAAGTATAAAGTATTGAACTATTGAATTTGTATAAGAAAAAATTCCTATACCTTTAGCCCCCAAAACTCTAGATATATACGGTGTTGTAATAAGCGGAATGATTAAAATTAATATCTGATATGAAAGATTGTAGAAATAATTTTTTACAACTTTATTCATTTACAGAACCTTCCTATATTTTAATTAAGAATTATTAAGCAAATGTCATTTTTTCTTAGAAACATACTCTCAAAATTCTTATCTTTTTAACAACAAATGAACAAATCGAAAAATTACACAAGTAAATCTGCTATCCACTGACATTAAAAAGATTAAACAATTTATTGTCCACATAACGTGCATAATAAATCATTAATTTTGTGCTCTTTTCGCTATTTGTTTATTTATAGTTTTTGATATACTAAACCTGTCTCCAATACCTTACTATTTTATGCCTCAATCCCCTTGAATCCTTTCGTCAAATTTTAACTCTTAATCTAAATTTTCCAAATGTCACCTTTTTATCTAATAAGGCACTCTTTATTAGCCATGCAACAATTATCATTTTAATAAATGGCGCATCCAAAATTGTATCATAAAATCTATTTGAAAATGGTAACATTACTAGATCATTAAACAAATAGGCATATATAAATAAATTCAAATCTATTGTTTTTGACATTTCTGTGTTACGTAAGATCTTTTTATATGCTACTGTATAATACATTGCCACTATGAATATGAGTGGAAATACACCTAAATATCCGAAATCATAGGCAAACACATTATAAGTTGTATAAACATTACCAATCTCTATTCCATTATTACTAAACATAAAACTATCTATTTGTTGAACTTTATCAGTAAAGGACACCTTCAGAATCTTCGCCAAATACGCATAGCCCTTATAAAACGTATGCTCACCCCAAAAGACCGTATCTCCTCCTAGCATTTTAATTGATGTCCTTTGTAAATAATTATCTAAATTAACAATTGGAGCACCTGTGTATGTAAAAATGTACCTTGATATATTAACCATATTTTCTGAGCGCCCCATTAAAGATAAAAGTACAACCATAAGTGCGCTAACTGCAAGCACTATAAATATAAGTTTTAAAAAGAATTTAAGATTTCCTTTTCTATAGTGATACTTTTTATAGTTTAATATGTACATCTCAATAATGATAAAAGTGAAAACTCTAAGCAAAGGACTTCTACTACCATTAAGCAAAATGCTTGTGCACATAAAAAAGATTACCATTATATGAGAAAATTTTATTTTTCTATTAATCATAAAATTATTAACTGCTACATATAAAATAATCCAAGATGCAGCACTCGTTATTGGATTTAATATTCTATATGCCATAGGAATTGGCACATTTAGATTAGAAAAAATCTCATTCCAAAACTTCGTCATTTTATCATAGAGGTTGATCATTTCGCCCAATGATCCACCACCGCTTCCCCACGCTGTTGCAATTGCTCTTAAATATTTTATAAAGTAAAACTGCGTCAATATTTGCATCACAATTAGAATATATACTAAAAACTCTGGAACCTGAATATATCTAAGCTGGTTCTGCTGTTTTTGTGGAACACTTGCATTTTTAACGAAATGTAATTTACTTTGCGTAAGAATTCCGCCAATAGTAAACGCTGAAAAACCACATATCATAACATAGATTGTTTCTGCATGTAATGTGATTTGATATGTTCTTTGCCCCATTATGCAAATCAGTTCATATACAGCAAATAACTCGCAAAAAAGAGTAGATGGATGCAGATAGTCACCTTGTGTTATTGTAAAATTTAAAATTAAAAATGCCAGCGTTATCACAAATAAAGCATAGAGCATAAATATCTCCTCACATTAAATTTATTTTTATGTTATATCAATGCATATTGATTATAACTTTTAAAGCACTATTCAATGCCAATTGCATATAGTCTCCCTCTATTAATTTTTTTGAGACTTTTCTAACGTTTTCAGTCATTTTTTTATATTCATTTTCAGATATTTTGTCCATCAACACTGGAATCTCATACAATGATCTAATAGTATAGCCTACTCCATTCGCTTCCACAAATTTAGCTTCAGCAGCATCTTTCCAAATAATGACTGGAAGTCCTGATGAAAGATAAAGTGAAAGTTTGTGTGGATTATTGTATCTCAGATAATCACCAAATCCACCTTTACAGGTTTCAATAGAATCACCATCCCAGATTAGTCCAAATCCCTTTGTAAGTACTTTGGGCACCTGATCTGGCGGCAGTACTCCTCCATAAGTAATATTATCCGCTTTTGCTAGACTATAGTTAGGGCCATAAAGATGAAATTTGCATTCTATATCTGGCAATCCTGCAATATATCCACTTTTTTTAACATCCAAATTTCCGGCAATTATAATTGATTTTTCATATAGTGGTAATTCACTATTGCTTTCACTTCTCAAATAATCAAATATCTCAAGAACAACTATTTTTTTTTGAGCGAATCCCTTTTTAATAAAAAAATCACGCATTGCATTGTTATGTACAATCAATATATCCGCAATCTGCATCATAAATTCAAATTCATGTTTATGATATTCTTCTTTTCCAAGAGTACGTAACTCCTCTACATCATGAACAATCGAAATAAACTGTACTTTTTTTTCTCTTTTCATTTTCAAAAGGATACTTTCACGTGTAAGCTGTGGATAATGAAAAGGGTGCTGTAATAAAACAATTGAGTCCTCTGTTACAGCTCTGTAAGCTTTTTGCCAATCTATAAAAAATCTTATTTGCCTATTTATTTTGTGGAATATACCAGATTTCGAATCGTTCATTTGCACATAAAGACGTTTAAATCCAATTTTGTCCGCAATTGTTATAACATCTTCTGTTGCTTTAGTTCCTGCATGTGCCTTTTTACCCGATATTTCTGCTATTTGAAATGTATTCATTTATTTTTTCTTCTCCATAAGCAATTTTTCCAACCGCTTTATTTCTGTGTTAATATTATATCCAGCTTCTGTAAAGCGTTTTTCAATTTCATTTTTATCTGTTCGCTTTATATCTGAACTCAACTTTTCAATCTCGTTTGCCCAGCCTTCTGCACCATCCTCCAGCCTTTTAAAGTGAAAGTTTTGGGTTAATTTCAATTCTTCCGGAATAACATCATCTGAAGAAATCACTGTCAAACCATTAGCTTGTGCTTCTAAACCAGCTATACCTAAGCCTTCAAAAACGGATGGAAATAAAAACAAATCAAAAGCACTGAGGTATCCACCTATGTCAGATTGTACTCCAGTAAAAATGATTTTTTCTTTAATATTCAGTTCTTCTGCGCGTTGTCTAAGTTTTTTTTCATCTTCGCCCTGTCCCACAAGCATTAATACGGAATCGGGAATTTTCTTGGAAAGATATTTCATTATTTCTAATGCAAACATCTGGTTTTTTTGAAAATGTAATCGTCCAACATTACCAATAACAAATTTATCTGAAATTCCATATTTGTTGCGAAGAACCTCTCTTTTTTCTTTTGAAAAGCCCACATTTTCTAGCTCAATTGCATTTTTTATAATGACAACTTTTGATTGCAACGCGTCTTTATAAAACCATTTCGCCGCATCATCAGAACAAGCCCAAAAATCAGTTGCATATTGATCTATTTTCCGTCGATTAATCATATGAAGAATTTTTCTGATACGATTATCCATATTCTGTGAGTTATGACTATGGATAATTCTTTTCTGTATTCCATATTTTTTCGCCACTTTCAAATAATCTATATTACCAAGACTGCATACATTCACCCATACTGCTTGATATTCGGATGCATGTTGCTCCATGAACTGTTTTAATTCCTGACGGTATTTTATTGGTTCTTTGCTTCTCATTGCAATATGGATTACTTGGCCGCCAAGTGATTTTAGTTCATTTTCATAGGCAACCTTATTATGTGTATTGCACAAAAAATCAAATTGAATTTTAGTTCGGTCTATTTTTCGATAATAGTTGACAAGAAATGCTTCAACGCCACCCGGATTTTCAGTAATTCCAAATACTAGTACCTTATACATAAAAGTTATTTTCCTTCTTTTTGTTCTGTTTCTGCCGTATACGTACTGCCAAGAGTATTCCCGGCATAAAACGCATTTTCATCATTCTAAAAACAATTTTTTTCATTCTTTGTATTTTAGAAATATCTGCATTTACTATAGCTTCTTTATATTCTGGAATTTCTATAAGTTTTCTTGCGTCCTTAATCTGTATGGAAACAGATTCTTTTCTGGCAAAAATATCATTTACAAAAATTACCAACAGTTGATTTAATATAAATATGTACCATTCATTTTTTATAAAAGGATCTGATACATCAAGTATTGTACAAATTTTGTTAATTGCTGGAAGGTATTCCGTGTCTAGTTTTCGATTTCCAGAACGTACAGCAGATTGAGAATAATAAATCACTCTATATACGGGGGCAAAGATAGTCGCCACCTTTTTTGAATATTTCAATACTTCAAGGAAGAAAACACTATCTTCTGCATATCTGATCTGATTTTCAAAATAAATACCTTGCTGCTGTATCACAGAATTTTTGAAAGCAACTGCCGTGGCATTACATTTTTGAGTCGGATTCTCCAAACTGATACGCAAAAAATCGTTCAAGTTGTTGCCTTGATAAAATTTTTTTTCACCAGTATACGTAACAGTTTTATCTTCATATTCACCAATCATCAGGTCTGGTGAACATTCTTTCTCGATTTCCATATATTTTTGAAGTGCATCGCTTAAAAGTTGATCGTCCGCATCCAGAAAAACAATCCATGTACCTGTTGCGACACTAATGCCTTTATTTCTTGCCGATGATACTCCTTTTTCACTATGAAGAAGTTTTATCCTTTTATCATTTAAAAATTTTTCACAAACAGCAGTTGTATTATCAGTAGATCCATTTTCGACAATGATAAGTTCCCACTCATTTATCGTTTGTTCTTGAACACTTTGAATAGCAATATGGATAAATTTTTCTGCATTATAGGCAGGAATGATGACAGAGAATTTAGGAGTGGCAGTTGCACCTTTATCAGTCATTTAAAAACTCCTCTCATACTTTTTGCCTAGAAACTTTGCTTTTAAGAATGCAGGAATTTTTACGATCATATTCTCCTCGACATCAAAATCCAATTCCAATATTTCATTCTTTTTAATACGCCCATCGTCTACAGCCTTTTCAAGCCATACATTAAAAAGCAACTCGCTTATTCTTCCAACATAGCGTTTTTCAAATGCACTATAATTATTGCTATCTATCTTTTCAAAGACAGAAAACAACACGTCAAATAGCCAGGAGCAGTAATCATTTAGAATGCCGCGTTCTGCAATCATCATATTAAACATATATCCCCAGCGCCGTTTTAAAACTTTATCAAACGCCTTCTCGTATTCTGGATATTTTTCCAGAATACTTTCTTTTGTTTCTTTTATATGATCCGAATAATGAGTATGCTCATAGTGAGATTGCAATGTTTCGATTACATACCAGCGCTTTTTAGGCGTGAAAATTTTTATTTTTCCAAGATAAGGTTTTAGCTGTTCATACTCAATTGTTTTGCCATCCATAGCAAAATGACGTCGATAGTGTACAAGACCTATATAATCCTCCGGCAAATTCTTCCATGCCCAATAAAGTCCTGTCAACTCGCAAAAATACGGATTAAGACTGGAAATATTCTCACCCTCATCATCTCTTTGATATCCAATACTCTCTTTGCCAGCAGCTCCTACGTGGATCGGAAGATACATCTTATCATCGGGCATTGTATACGGCTTGTGAGCTGCGACTATAATTTTTGCGGTATATTCCATTTACTTTATTTCCCTTTCACATTTATCCAATACTGCTGCGATAACTTGATCCATATCGTAATATTTATATTCACCAAGTCGGCCGCCGAAGATTACTTTGCTTTCCAACTCTGCCAATTTCTTGTATTCTGCGTATAACGCGCCGTTTTTCACATCGTTGACTGGATAATACGGTTCATCTCCCGGTTTCCATTCGGAACTGTATTCTCGGCTAATGATCGTCTTCGACAGTTCGTTGCCGTCTTCATCTTTTCCGAATTCAAACCATTTGTGCTCAATGATTCTGGTCCATGGAGTTTCGCGGTCGGTGTAGTTTACTGCCGCATTTCCCTGGAAATTCGGGATGTTCAGTGTCTCATTTTCAAAACGGACAGATCTGTATTCCAGCGTTCCTAATTTATAGTTGAAATAAGCATCGATCGGACCGGTATAAACAACTTTTTCTGCTAAGGCATCTAATTTCTCTTTGTCCTCCAGATAATCAGTGTTCAGGCGAACTTCGATACCGTCTAAGATTTTTTCTACCATCTTAGTATATCCACCCATCGGAATTCCCTGGTATAATGCGTTAAAATAATTGTTGTCAAAGGTTAATCTGACTGGCAGACGTTTGATGATGAATGCCGGCAGTTCCTTGCAGTCACGTCCCCACTGTTTTTCGGTATAACCTTTTACCAGCTTTTCATAGATATCCCGTCCCACAAGGGAAATTGCCTGCTCTTCCAGATTCTGCGGCTCGCCGGTAATTTCTTTTTTCTGCTCTTCAATTTTTACAGCAGCTTCTTCTGGTGTTACAACGCCCCACATTTTATTAAAAGTATACATATTGAATGGCATAGAATACAGTTCCCCTTTATAATTGGCAACTGGAGAGTTTGTAAAACGGTTAAATTCCGCAAACTGTGTGATATATTCCCACACTTTTTTATTGTTTGTGTGAAAAATGTGAGCACCATATTTATGTACGTTGATTCCCTCTTGTTTCTCGGTATAGATATTTCCGGCGATATTTGGTCTTTTATCAACCACTAATACCGATTTTCCGGCCTTTTTCGCTTCATGAGCAAAAATTGCACCATAAAGTCCCGCTCCAACAATTAAATAATCATACATATCGTTTTTCTCCCATCCATAATGTTTTTAAAATTCGGTGATTACCAAGCATGAATCCAAATAATTGCTATTTTTTTGATCTCATGCCAAGGAATACCTCTCTCCTTGCCTCCCTCGGGGCATCTCTATTTTTCTCTTTCTAAATCTTTTTGCCAATATTTTCAAGTCTATCCCCATTCCACCACACCGTTCCCTCAACCGCAACACATCTACGTTTTTCAGCGCAGTAGATAATTTCATATAAACTTTTCGACCGTTTCCATCTCTTCTCACATCGACCCCTTCTGCCCCAGCACAATCAGCACTGTCTTAAACAGAATCCTGATATCCAGCAAAAACGACCATTCCGAGATATACTTGGTATCCAGCTTTACAACCTCTTCGAAGTCCGTAATCTCACTTCGACCGCTCACCTGCCACATACCTGTCAGACCCGGCTTGATTGCCAGTCTTGCCCGGTGGTGCAGCTCGTATTTCTCCCACTCATCCACTGTCGGCGGACGTGTTCCGATAAGACTCATATCACCTTTTAACACATTGAAGAACTGCGGGAATTCGTCCAGAGAGGTTTTGCGGATGAAGTTTCCGATTCCCTTGCCGGGACCTTTTTCGCTGCCGATGACACGTGGATCGTTTTCCATCTTAAACATCAGGCCATCGCTGACACGGTTCTGTTTCATCAGTTCTTTTTTGCGCTCCTCTGCATCCATATACATGCTTCGGAACTTGTAAATCTTAAATTTTCTTCCGTTCTTTCCGACACGATACTGGGAAAAGAAGATCGGTCCCGGCGATTTGATATAGATTGCCGGGACAACAAACAAGAAGATGATTCCTGTCATGAGGCAGCCGACAAGGCCACCGCAAATATCCATGATTCGTTTCAGCATCAGCTGACCGGCGCTTGCCATGTTGATGCAGGTCGTGATCACGGTATAATCGCCCATATGCTCTACGGTCTGGTTTTTGCCCTGCATCTCGTTGACGTCTGCAATTTTCACATGGATGGTAATTCCCATTTCGGTAAAGGCATCAAAGATTTTTTGCGGAATTTCTCTGCCCGCCGGCAGGACAATCAGCACTTCGTCGAACCACTCACGGCAGACATATTCGGCTACATTGGAAAGGCTGGATACAACCGGCACTCCGTGAATGCTGTGCCCGGTTCCATCCTGATCCACAAGAACAATGCCCTTTGGGTGAACACCGCTGTATTCAAAATCCAGCATGTTTTTCACAACGGACTGTGACTGTTTTTCGGTCGTCAGGATCAGCAGGGAGCGGCCGCTATGTTCTCCTTCGCCACGTTTTTTCAGAACTGCTTTCCATACTGCACGCATCAAATAGGAAATGATGCCATAAAGCAAGCCGGTCAGAATAATCGTCGCTCTGGAAAACTGATCCCCTTCCTGGATCAGGAACAAATAGAACACACCAAGAACGATGATGTATACCACGTTTTTAATTGTTTTTCCGCTTTCTGCCAGATAACCGCGCTTCAGAACGTTCTTGAAGGAATCATCAAAGAGCATGATCACCACCTGGATCAGCGCGAATACGATGGCTTCGTTTCGGTAAATGGCATTTTCATACGGATTCAGACTGTGATGTCTCAGAAAATAGCCCATAACAAAAGCAAGCTGAAGACAGATCATGTCAAGAATCATGAAATCCAGATGCTTCAGCCATCCTGTGGATAGTTTTTTGTACATACCTTTCTCTCCTGTCGTATTTCTTTTTCATTTCGTAACTTTATGTCCGTTTACATGGTTTTTCTTTATGTCTGTGTTACCATTTCCGTCATTTGCTGTTATTGTTTTTGTAAGTACTCAGAACCCAATCTCGATTCTGCTTACGCAGCATCTCAATGTTGCTTCTCGCCATATAAAATTCCTGAAAAACCGCTCCTTCGTGCAAACATGATTCGCAATTTTTCTTTCATTTCGCATGGCTCTGAATCGTTATCATTTTTTGTAATTTCTGTATTGATTATTTGTTTTTGTGTTACCATTCTGTCAAAAATCAGTTCTGTATTTGGCTTCCATGCATTGGCAGTTACTTATCTGTGATAAATACGAGATAATTTCTTTATCTTAAATATTTTAGTTTATCTCCATTTGTTTGTAAAGGGGGTTGCAACAATTTTGTATATATTTTTTTCATATTTTGTTTATATATTACCAGAGTCAAAAGCTCAAAAAACCTTTTGACCCAAACATCTTTCTATATTACCGCATTATTTCATAACATCCAGGATTTGAAGAGTTTTCATTTTCTTTTCCACATAGCGATGCAGATAAGCGCGCAGCAGCCGCTCCAGCTCGTCCAGGATATCCTCGTTTACTGTGAATCCATACAGCTTTTCCGTCGGTGATGCGATGATATAGCGGCATGCCAGCACAGTAGCGGGCTGCAGCGGCCACGGATCTTTGATGGTTTTTCCGCAGTTCGGACAGTAGATGGCGCTGTCTCGCAGGGAGAAAACGGTCAGGTTTTCTTTCGTGCCGCACTCCATGCAGGAGAACATCTGCGGCGCTTCTCCATTGATTGTGATCGTGCGCAGCTCAAAAATGCACCGGATCAGGCGGAGATCCTGCCTGCCCCGGCGTATGGCGTTCATGGTCACGTACAGAAGATTCAGCATCTGGGTTTCATCGTTTCCTTCCTGACTGAAATATTCTGCCAGCTCAAGGAAATAGAAACCGTAGTAGACACCGGGTTGCATCTGGGCGAGGTCGAGAAAGTATTCTTTGACGTTTGCGCCGGAAAGGGTGTAGCTGTCCCGTCCCTCGTAAACCTGAAATTCACCGAAGACGAATGGGTTGGAGACAGCCATCAGGGGGCTTTTCATGCGGCGGGCACCGCGCGCGAAGGCGGTGATTTTCCCAAGCTCACGGGTCAGGATCACGACGCGCTTATCATACTCTCCGACCGGCGAGGCGGCTAATACCATTCCACTGACTATAATCGGCTCCCGCATGCCTTCTCTCCCCCTTCTTCCGTTGTTTTTTTACTGCTTTTACTGTTTTTTCTGAAATTCACTCGCTGCACGTATTTGAAAGCGTTTTGAAATCAAGATCCTAGAGCTCCAGCTTTTTTTTATCATATCCGAAGTTCTTCACAAGGAAATCGCTGTCTCTCCAATCTTTTTTGACTTTTACCCAGAGCTTCAGATTGACTTTCTGCTCCAGCATCTGCTCCAGCTCATACCGCGCGTTGCTTCCGATCTTCTTGAGCATCGCGCCCTGTTTTCCGATGATGATGCCCTTGTGGGAATCGCGCTCGCAGATGATGGTCGCATCAATATCAACGATTTTTCCGTTCGGGCGGTCTTTCATCTGGTCGATCACAACGGCGATGCCGTGCGGGATCTCTTCGTTTAAGGCGTACAGTGCTTTCTCGCGGATGATCTCAGCCACGATCTGGCGCATCGGCTGATCGGTGATGGTGTCCTCATCGTAGAACTGCGGGCCGTACGGCAGATATTTGAAGATGCTCGGAATGATGTCATCGGTGTTCTGATGGCGGAGTGCCGAGCACGGAATGATCTCGGCAAACTGGAACAGCTTGCGGTACGTATCGATGAATTCCAGGATTTTATCTTTCTCCACGGTATCGGTCTTGTTGATAATGAGGATGACCGGCGCATTGACTTTCTCCAGGATCTCTGCGATATGGCGCTCTCCTGCTCCGATGAAGTTGCTCGGCTCTACCAGCCAGAGAATCACATCGACTTCTTTTAACGTTTTCTCGGCTACATCGACCATGTACTCGCCGAGCTTATTTTTTGCCTTGTGGATACCCGGTGTGTCGAGGAACACGATCTGTCCCTCGTCACACGTATAAACGGTCTGGATGCGGTTGCGGGTGGTCTGCGGTTTCTTGGATGTAATCGCAATCTTCTGTCCGATCAGGTGGTTCATCAGCGTGGATTTTCCCACGTTCGGACGGCCGATCAGGGCTACAAAGCCGGATTTATAATTTGCATTGTTTTCCATTGCTGTTTCTTCTCCTCATTTATAAGTTCTCTACGTTCTTAAACAGTTCTTTCTCTTTCTGAATAGCTGCTTCGCTTCCGACAACGCAGATGTTGTTCTGTTTTAAGGCTGCATCTACAAGGTCTGCCAGTGCATGAATGTCATCCAGGGTTGCATCGAGGATCTGATCTCTCTCCTGCTGGAAGTCTGCTTCGGTGATGCCGTTGAACCATGCGCTCTCGGAGGTCTGGCCTTTTGCGGACGGGTTCATCGGGACGTCGAGTTCGCTGATGGTTCCGATGATATATTTGGTCATCTGGCGCTCGTCTGCTTCGAAATTGCGCACGTAATCGGCGATACCGCGGTATACTTCGAGTGTTTTTCCGACGTTCGGGTCACGGTAGGAAGAAATGCACGCGTTTCCGCCTCTTCCGAAAGCTCCGCCGCAGCCGTAAGCGCCGCCTTTGACACGGATGTTGATCCACAGATAGTCATAGCTCAGCATGACACGCAGGATGCGCAGGGCACCTGTGTAGTCGTAGCCTTCGCGCTCGAAGTTTCCACAGAGTGCCACGTACTGTACCTGGCCGGAGGTCTGGAAGGCTTCGTTTTTCTGTTCAAAGTCATATACAATGCTGCCCGGCTCCACTTCGTCGGTGTACAAATTCTCTTTGAATGCTGCGATTTTTTCTTCCAGCGGTGCGTAGCCTGTCTCGTCTGCGGTATAGGAGACGGTCAGATTCTCTTTGCGGAAGATGTATTTCATCAGGATCTGCAGATTTTTAATCAGTTCTGCTTTTTTCTCATCGAAGTTCTCGTCCAGATCTTTTAAGAGCTGGTAGAAGCCGATGCCTGCGATGCGGTCCTGGAAATTGCTCATCGGGGAGTAATAGGAAGCTGCACGCATCACAGCCGTTGCATTTCCGGCGGAAGACAGGCGGTTCTGCAGGCCGGATTTCATGCTGGAGATGATCTCGTGAAGACGTTTCTCGTCATCCAGGCGGGAGGTATTCAGGATTTCCTCGATCATTTTCATGACGAAATCCAGTTTGTCGTACAGGAATTTCGCGCGGATGCCGAACATTCTGCGGCAGTCGTCATCATTTTCCGGAATGCGGAATACCTGCAGTCCGCAGTTGATGCCGCCGGTCTGTGCATTGATCTCGTTGAACAATTCGCCGTAGGTGTAGTGTTCGGTGTCCACATAGCCGAGAACGGATTTTAATACGCCCATGTACGGGATCAGATCGTTCGGCACATTTTTCGTATCAAACAGCAAGCTTAAGTAACCGATGCCGTTCGTGAATACGTTGTGATGAAGAACCGTCGTTCCATCGACTTCATGCTCGTCATTGTAAAGTTTGATAGACTCACGTTTGATATCGCTTCGTTTCAGGAGCGGAATCGTCTCGAGTGCTTCCTCGCTCTCCTCTTCTTCCTGATATGCTGCCAGCTCTTTGGTGTCAGCAATGATTTTCTCGATCTCTTCTTTTGACAGGCTCTCTTTGTATTTCTGCAGTTTTTCTGCGGTCTTTGCATCATTTTCTGCGGCAAGACCGGTCTTTGGAATGAGGGTCACGATGGAGGCATGGGTGTTGTCCAGCAGATACGTCTGGATCAGGTTTTCGAAATAGCCTTCTTTTGCCAGTTTTTTCAGCTCATCGTAGATCGCAAGCTGCTGCAGGTAGGCGAACGGTTTGTTCTCGTCGTACAGCCAGCTGTCGAAGACGTCAATGCCGTACATCAGGCCCTTCGGGAAGCTGGAGAAGTCCGCCTCACGGAAACGGAATTCGAAATAGTTGATGCCTGCCTCGATGGCTTTCTGATCCATGCCGTTTTTCACGATATCCTCGAGGGTGCCGCGGATGATGGACAGGAATTTTTCTTTCTCATTTTCATCGGCGTTCTTGGCTACGATGGAGAAGAATGGCTGCAGGATGCCGTCCTCGTAGGAGCCGTAAACATCTTTTCCGATGTGTGCGTCGAGGAGTGCCTGTTTGACCGGGGCTCCCGGTGCGTCAAGGAGTGCATACTCCAGAACAGAAAATGCCACGTTTAATTTTACATCCAGACCGCTGCCGATGACCATGTTGTAGGACAGGTACGCATTGTTTTCAAGCGGATCGCCGTCGAGTACCGGGTACTCGTGTACAATGTCGAGGGTCTCTGCAAATGGTTTCTGATACGGAATTTCGGATTTTACTTCTTTTGCATTAAAATGGGACAGGTATTTTTCATCCATCCATGCCAGTTTTTCTTCCATATCCATGTTTCCGTACAGGTAGATATAGCTGTTGGACGGATGGTAATAGGTCTGATGGAAATTCAGGAAGTTTTCGTAGGTCAGGTTCGGGATGCAGGACGGATCTCCGCCGGATTCTACGCCGTACGGAGTGTCCGGGAACAGGGTGTTGAAGGTTTCACGCTCCAGGACATCGTCTGCGGAAGAGAAGGCTCCTTTCATCTCGTTGTATACAACACCGTTGTAGGTCAGCGGGCCGTCTTCGCTTTCCAGATGATAGCTCCAGCCTTCCTGACGGAAGATTTCGTCGTGTTTGTAAATGTTCGGGTAGAATACGGCGTCCATGTAGACATGCATCAGGTTCTGGAAGTCGGCATCGTTGGTGCTGGCTACCGGGTACATGGTTTTATCCGGGTAGGTCATAGCATTTAAGAAGGTGTTCAGGGATCCTTTGACGAGTTCTACGAAGGGATCCTTTAACGGGAATTCGCGGGAGCCGCAGAGGACGCTGTGCTCGAGGATGTGGGCTACGCCGGTGCTGTCGGCCGGCGGGGTACGGAACGCGATGTTAAAGACTTTGTTGTCATCTTCGTTTTCGAGAAGGAGCACGCGGGCACCGCTCTTGTTGTGGCGGAGGAGGTAGCCGTGTGCATGGATATCGTCAATCTGCTGTTCCTGCAGCAGGGTATAGGCTTTGCAATGTTCTGCGTTCATTTTTGTATATCCTTTCTTGTTTTTCTTTATTATTTCCGGTTTTATGCAGTCAAAAACGGACCGCAGTGCCCGTTTGCTGGGATTTTCTGCGGCCCTGTCGGTTTTATTCTTCGTTGTCGGTTTCTGCTGCGGTGTTCTCTGTCTCGTCGACGTGTTCTTTTACTTCGTCGTTTGCAGCGTTGTTCTGTGCATTTTTCTGTGCCTGTGCTGCAGCGGCCTGTGCCATCATTGCCTCAAGGTTCGGGCGGACGCTCTGTGCCTGGGCTCCCATGATTCTCTGGAGCTGTTCTCTGGTCAACAGAAGGTTGAAGCCGGACGGGTTGATGACGAAGCCTTTGGCCTGTTTCATCAGGTACGGCAGAAGGTGCTGGAACGGGATGGCTGCCAGACGGAGTTTTGCCTGCGGATCCGGACGGAATTTCTGGAATTCACCGATATCGGAAAACAGCGGCTGGAAGATGTCTTCGTTCTGGTTTTTGATGTACGGGATGCGCACGTCTGGTCCCGGGTTGGCCGGATCGAATTCGCCCTGTACCTGGGAGATGTCGATGGCAAGAATGAATTTGCTTCGCATCAGGTTGACAAGCATTTCTTCTTCGAGTTCACGCAGGTGCTGCATACGCTCGGCATCGTCTCTTCTCTGGTTTGGTTTTCTGAGTTCCTGCAGAAAGTATACGACGGTGAGCTGTACGCCCGGGTTCAGAACCGGGAGGTGCTGTTTGTTCATTTTCTCCATGTCTGGTTTCGGGAAGATCTGCTCGAGCTCGATGCGGCGGGTCTGGTCGCCTTCGTGGAAGATGACCATATTGACGCCTTCGGCGTAGAGGCCCATATAGAAGTTCGGCATCTGCTTGCGCAGGACTTTTACGGTGAGCAGCGGGGTGTTCTTTTCTACATAGGATTTTGCAAACTCCTTGGCTGCTTCTTCTTCGGTAAACATGTATACCTGATCATCAAAGGTTTCCGGATCGCACTCTACGTATGGGAGTTTTGTGATCTGGGAAAAGGTCACATAGATGATTTCCATGCTCTGGAATTTCTTCATGGTGAAGCTGTTGTCTACTGTCATTTGTGGTTGAGTCCTTTCTTCGCTCTTAGAGGACGGTTTATCCTCAAAATATCTATGTGACATTATATCATACTTTTGATGGGTTGCCAAAGGTTTATTGCTTCAGCTCGCCATTTTTGCGTTCGGATAGATTTTTTCCATCCGGCTGTCCGGAAAACGTTCATCAATGAGCTGCTCTATGGCGTTTGCTGCTGGCTCGTTGTGGGCACGCTGGTCGTAGCGGGTGAGGGCCAGGGTGGAGACGAGGATGTTGGCGAGCATGAAGATGATCAGTATCCAGGTGATGATGGGGCCCTGTTTCAGGGGGATTTTTTCGATCCATTTGGAGAACAGGGGGTAGAGTTTTTTCAGCCATACGACGGCGGCGATTCCCCAGAAGAAGCAGTACAGGAGGTTGATGCGGCCGCCGAGGTTGAAGGGAATGTCGCTGTAGTCCCAGAAAACTTTTCCGAAGACGATTTCGGTGAAAACGCTGCAGAGGTATTCGTAGGCGCCGCCGAGGAAGGTTCCGAAGGCGAATAAAAAGCCATCGGAGCGTTTTCTGTAATTATAGAGGAACCAGGTGGCGAGGGCGATGGCGAGGCCCCAGACGATGCTGAACGGGCCCCAGACAAGGCTGCTGCGGCTCATCCAGACACCGGCGGTGATGCGGCAGAAGATGGTTTCTACGATATCACCTAAGAAGGCGCCGATGATGAACAGAAGGACGATTTTATAAAAGCTGCATCCATCGGCAAATACTTTCGATTTTTCTTTCTGCTTCGGAATCGGCTGCACCGACGGGTAGGCGCGCTCGACACGGGCTTCTAGGTAGCGGTACAGGCGGACGGAAAGCCGTTTGGTGAAGGCGTCGATCTGGTCGTTCATGGCGGCGATGCGCGGCATCTTTTTGGTGATGTGGCGCAGGACGGCGTAAGAACCGATGGCATCGACGACGAGGACTCCGAACAGGATCCACAGGGTGATGTGCATTACGCCGTTTGGGGCAAGATGGAGGAGGGTAAGGCCAAGGATGTTGCCGAATTTCAGGGCAAGGACACCAAGGATTCCCCAGAGAACGGAATACTGGAGGCAGATGTAGCCATCCATGTTCCATTTTTTGTTGGAATAATCCCACCATTTGCCGTGGCCGATCCGTTCCAGGACGTGGCCTGCGATCCATTCGGCGGCGGTGGCGATGATCATACAGCCGAGAAACAGAAAGACCGGGCTGGACTGCAGTTCGTACAGGTAGCGGGTCATGAAAACAGCCGTGATTCCGTAGATAGCACACAGCGGGCCATTCAGAAAGCCTCTGTTTACCATGTGTTTTTTCCGAACAGCCGCCACTGTCGTTTCCAGAAGCCATCCAAGAAAGGCATAAAGGAAGAACAGCCCGAGGTAGTCGTAGATTGTGTAGTTCATCAAAATCTCCTTTTCTTTGTTCATATCGGGCTTGTAACCCCGTTTTTATGACATTATAGCATAGAACATGCAAAAGCAGAACCTTTTCAATGGAAAAAGGAAAAGTTCACAAAAAGAAGCCACACCCTTTTGGGGCATGGCCTCTTTCTTTTCTCAGGCGGCGGCAATACGTACCGCCTGAGCGTTTATGTTACAGGTTCGGAGTAATTTGAACGAAAGAATTACTCTTCTGAGCCGTACAGTTTTACGAGTTTGTTCAGGTAAGTGTAACGGTCTTTTGCTTCCTGCTCGTTCTTGCCGAACAGTCTTTCTGCTTTCGCCGGGTTTGCACGTTTCAGAGAGTTGTAACGTACCTCGCCGTTCAGGAATTCCTGATAATCTCCTGACGGAGCCTTGGAATCCAGTGTGAATGCGCTCTTGCCTTCTGCAGCGAGTGCCGGGTTGAAGCGGAAGCAATGCCAGTATCCGGTCTGAACAGCGAGCTGCTCCTCGGTCTGTGCTTTGCTCATACCTTTCTTGATACCATGGTTGATACATGGAGCGTAAGCGATAATGAGGGACGGTCCCGGATATGCCTCTGCCTCTGCGATTGCTTTGACTGCCTGATTGTAATCAGCGCCCATAGCGATCTGTGCTACGTATACATAGCCATAGCTCATTGCGATGCTTGCCATATCTTTCTTCTTGGTTTCTTTACCGCCTGCTGCGAACTGTGCAACTGCACCGGTCGGAGTAGCTTTGGAGGACTGTCCGCCTGTGTTGGAGTAAACCTCGGTATCGAATACCATTACGTTGATATCTTTTCCGCTGGCAAGTACGTGGTCTACGCCGCCGAATCCGATATCGTAAGCCCATCCGTCACCACCGAAGATCCACTGGGATTTCTTAGCGAGGAAGTCTTTGTTCTTAACGATGTCTCTGCAAACGTCGCAGTCAGCGTCTTTGATTGCTTCTACAAGTTTCTCGGTTGCAGTTCCGTTGGTAGCGCCGCAGTCAAAGGTATCCAGATACTCTTTGCATGCTGCTTTTACTTCTTCCGGAGCTTTCTCGGAGTTCATAACATCCTCAACTTTGGCTTTCAGGCCGCCGCGGATTGCTTTCTGAGCGAGAAGCATACCATAACCGAACTCTGCGTTGTCCTCGAACAGGGAGTTGGACCATGCCGGGCCCTGTCCTTTCTCGTTTACAGTGTAAGGAGTGGACGGTGAGGAGTTACCCCAGATAGAGGAGCATCCTGTTGCGTTTGCGATGTACATTCTGTCACCGAACAGCTGGGTGATCAGTTTTGCGTAAGGAGTCTCGCCGCAGCCTGCGCATGCGCCGGAGAACTCAAGCAGCGGTTTCTTGAACTGGCTGCCCTTTACGGTATTCTCTTTGAATTTTGCTACAACGTCTGTCTTCTCTGGAAGAGCTGCTGCATAATCGAAGTATTTCTGCTCTGCTTCGTGTGCTGCAAGGCTTTCCATAGCCAGTGCTTTCACACCCTTCTTGCCCGGGCATACGTTTGCACAGGAACCACATCCGGTACAGTCAAGCTGGGAAATAGCCATTGTGAAGGTGTAGTCCGGCATACCGGTCATCGGCATGGTCTGGATGCCTTCCGGAGCTGCTGCTGCTTCTTCTGCGGTCATGGCAACCGGACGGATAACAGCGTGCGGGCAGACAAAGGAACATCTGTTACACTGGATACAGTTTTCCGGATTCCATACAGGTACGTTTACGGCGATACCACGTTTCTCGTATGCGGATGTGCCGGACGGAGTTGTTCCGTCTACGTAGTCTGCAAATGCGGATACAGGCAGGTTGTTTCCTTCCTGGGAAGTTACTTTTGCCTGGATGGTATTTACGAATTTAACAGCGTCAGCGCGGCCGCTCTCTGCATGAGTTGTGGTCAGACCTTCATCTTCTGCATTTTTCCAGCTTTCCGGAACTGCAACTTCTTTGATCTGTTTTGCACCCTCATCGATAGCTGCCCAGTTCTTTGCTACGACATCATCACCTTTACGGCCATAGGTAGCTTTTGCTGCTGCTTTCATGAGTTCGATGGCTTTTTCTTCCGGAATGATCTTCGCAAGCTTGAAGAATGCAGACTGAAGAATGGTGTTGATACGGGTCGGTCCCATGCCGGTCTCGATACCGATCTTAACGCCGTCGATCACATAGAATTTGATGTTATGGTTTGCGATGAATGCTTTTACCTGACCTGGCAGATGCTCTTCCAGTCCTGCTTCATCCCATGGACAGTTCAGAAGGAAGGTTCCTCCGTCTACCAGCTCCTCTACCATGTGATATTTGTTCACATAGGAAGGATTATGACATGCAACAAAGTTTGCTTTGTGGATCAGGTAGGTGGATTTGATCGGTTTCTTTCCGAAACGCAGGTGAGACATCGTTACACCGCCGGACTTCTTGGAGTCATAATCGAAGTAAGCCTGAGCGTACATGTCTGTGTTGTCACCGATGATCTTGATGGAGTTCTTGTTTGCACCTACGGTACCATCTGCGCCAAGTCCCCAGAATTTGCAGTTGATGGTTCCTTCCGGAGTTGTTACCAGAGGAGCGCCAACCGGCAGAGACAGATTGGTAACATCGTCTACGATACCAATGGTAAATCTCTGTTTTTCTGTATTTTCATATACAGCAACGATCTGAGCCGGTGTGGTGTCCTTGGAACCAAGTCCGTAACGGCCTGTGAATACCGGTGTGCTCTCGAATTTGCTGCCTTTTAATGCTGCTACTACGTCCAGGTACAGAGGCTCGCCAAGAGATCCTGGCTCTTTTGTTCTGTCCAGAACGGAAATCTGTTTTACAGTCTCCGGAATTGCATTGATGAGTGCTTCTGCGGAGAACGGACGGTACAGACGTACCTTTACAACGCCGACTTTCTTGCCTGCTGCTACGAGGTAATCGATGGTTTCCTCGATGGTATCGCAGACAGAACCCATAGCAATGATTACGTGCTCAGCGTCTGCTGCTCCATAGTAGTTGAACAGTTTGTAATCGGTTCCGATTTTCTCGTTTACTTTGTCCATGTACTCCTGTACGATTGCCGGAAGAGCATCGTAGTACGGGTTACATGCTTCTCTTGCCTGGAAGAAGATATCCGGGTTCTGTGCGGATCCTCTCTGGCACGGATGGTTCGGGTTCAGGGCATGTTTACGGAATGCATCTACTGCATCCATATCTACCATGTCTTTCAGATCTTCGTAATCCCATGTCTCGATTTTCTGAATCTCGTGGGAGGTACGGAATCCGTCGAAGAAGTTGATAAATGGAACTTTGCCTTTCAGTGCTGCACAGTGTGCAACCGGTGTCAGGTCCATAACCTCCTGTACGCTGGATTCGCAGAGCATTGCGACTCCGGTCTGACGACAGGCGTAAACGTCTGAATGATCTCCGAAGATGGAAAGTGCGTGGCTTGCAAGGGCACGAGCGGATACGTTGAATACGCCCGGGAGCTGCTCGCCGGCAATTTTATAAAGGTTCGGGATCATAAGAAGAAGTCCCTGGGATGCGGTATAGGTTGTGGTAAGAGCTCCGGCTGCCAGTGATCCGTGTACTGCACCTGCTGCTCCTGCCTCAGACTGCATCTCAGTTACCTGAACTTCCTGTCCGAAAATGTTCTTTCTTCCCTGGGTTGCCCACTCATCGGTATGCTCCGCCATAACGGATGAAGGGGTAATTGGGTAAATAGCTGCTACGTCGGTATACGCATAAGACGCATGTGCTGCAGCCTGGTTACCATCCATGGTTTTCATCTTTCTAGCCATTTGATTTTATCCTCCTTAAAAAATGATGACCAAAAATTACTTTGGCTTTTCTCAGGTTGGTGTTCTGCCGGGTTTCGGTTGCCTCCGCGCTTCGAAAAACCCGGATAAGGGCATGGCAATGCCACTATGTCCAGTGTTTGAATTATAACACCGATTGGGCATTCTGTCCAGATTTTCTGTGGGTGTTCAGGGAAAAATACAAGTTTTTTACAACTTCTGGTAATTCCGCGTCGAATTTCTCGATAAAAAAAGAAGGAACGGCCCGCATATTTTTTTCTCTTCTGCGGACAGTTCCTTTGCTTCTTTTATTTCTGATTCTGCGCCTCAATCTGTTCTGCGAGGTCGGTGAGATAAACCCATCTCTCGGTTTTTTCTTCCAGAGCAGCTTCGGTCTTCTCTTTTTCCGCCATCAGTTCGGCGAGCTTTGCAGAGTTGGTGGCGTTTTTGAGCATCTGATCGTCAAGCGATGCAATCTTTTCCTCGAGTGCGGCGATATCATCATCGATAGTCTCGTACTCGCGCTGTTCTTTGAACGTAAATTTCAGGCGGGTCGGACGGTTCTGCTTCCAGTCATTGTTCTTTGGCTTTGCAGGTTCGTCCGCGGACGTTTTGGACGGCGCTGCTTTTGCCGTTTCTTCCGCGCTTCCGCCGAAACGACGTTCTTTTCCTTCGAGGTAATCGGTGTAGCCGCCCTCGTACTGCAGAAGATTTCCGTTTCCGTC